>Ga0207712_10000212_pt1 | contig 58081 bp, 81 predicted proteins | sample KBSS44metaG_FD_184402 | JGI IMG/M metagenome (GOLD analysis project Ga0207712, IMG submission 184402) | Switchgrass rhizosphere microbial communities from Kellogg Biological Station, Michigan, USA - KBS S4-4 metaG (SPAdes) (version 2) | ecosystem: Host-associated > Plants > Roots > Rhizosphere...
CAATCCATTCGCTGCGGGTAACTGGAACATTACAGCGGAAGACATCGCGCCTTGTGCCGATATAGAGGCGTCCCTGCCCCAAGGCCGTATCCAACTCTGCGGTATGGGTCAGGCCCCTGATGTTGCCGGATTGCGCTGGGACAATGAACCCATCCCCCGCTAACGATAACGGGGATTCCGTTACTTTAAGCACCGCATCGCGGTAATCGTAAGCCGCCGTGCCACTCAACCCCTGCACAATGTCGCCGGCCGCGTAGACTCGGCCGAAAGCATACCAGAGCCTGCCCATGTAATAGTCCATTGGACCAGCCGCAGGGATCTCGTTGATGTTGGGTCCAGCAAGATTGCCAGTAATTCCATTGCTACGCCTTAGAGTCACCCCATCCCAAATCAGTGGTAGCGTGATAAAGTCTCCACCTTGAATGACCAAGAACTCTTCCGCCTGCACAAAGAACGCCTGCAGTTCAGCAGGGGGATTGGTTAAGCCAAACTCAACCGACAAATCGCGCACTGAATTGTCCGAGTCCACATGCACGAGGTAGATGTGGCCACCAATTGAAAGAACAAGGTATGGATTGGCGAATGGCGGCTCATACATGTAGCCACCCTGAAACACCCCCGGCCATGGGAAACTTTGCACCAACGGCTTCCATCCTGTGCGCTGGGTGATGCCGCCTCCGCGACAGGTCCCATTAGTCAGCCAAGCCAGTTGGTTGCGCTTGAGTCCTTCAGGGTAAGAATCGCTGGCTATAGTTGGGATTTTGCCCGAGTCGATCCCTCCGGCGAAGCTGAGCTGACCATCTACGATCCGCACGATTCCATTGCCGTTTGCCATTGGCATGAGTTATCAATGCGAGAAGCACTTATGGCAAGACCCAATCCCCAACGGGAAGTCATGTGGAACACTGACTTTGAGCCTCTAACCCCCATGTTCTGGCGTCACATGGCCTGCATCCAAGTTGGCGGCAGATGGAAGAAGCCCAACGGTGAATACGCGGGCATGGGCAATTTCTATCATTACAAGGAAGCGCAGAAGATCCTTTGGCCCGAAAAGGAATGGCACCGGTGGAACGATCTGCTGCTGGAAAAGTTCCTTGAGCATCGAATCATTGGGGTAATAGGCCCTGCCAGCTCTGGCAAAACGAGAGAAGCAGCCGACTTCGCTCTGATGTTCTATTATTCGCACAGCGATTCTTCAACTGTCCTCGTGTCCTCAACTGAGCGGGAGATGTTGGAAATGCGTGTGTGGGGTGAGATGAAGAAAGCCCACAAACTGGCTACAAGTCGCATGCATGGGCTGCCGGGGATATTGGTCGAGAGCCGCCAACGTCTCATCACTGATGACCGCGCTATAGACAGCGAGGGCCGCGATTTCCGCAATGGCGTGACAGGGATTCCGTGTAAGAAGGGTGGCCAGTTCGTTGGCATGGGGAGCTACGTCGGAATCAAGAACAAGCACATCATCCTCGTTGCTGACGAAGGTGCATTCATGCCTCGCGCCTATGTCGATGCCATCTCCAATCTGAACAAGAACCGAGGATTCAAGTGCATCGTCCTGGGTAACCCAAAGGAAACTACGGATGCACTCGGAGTAATCTGTGAGCCATCTGCTGAGCTTGGTGGATGGGATGGCGGCATTGACCAGACTCCAAAGACCAAGACTTGGCCCACGCGCTTCAAGGACGGCATCTGCGTGCAGTTGGTTGGGAGCGACTGCCCCAACATGGACGTGCCCAAGGACGCTCCGGTTCCTTACCCGTTCCTAATCACCCGCGAAGCCATTGAGGCTGATGTCGCCTTCTATGGGATGGACTCGATCCAGTACTCCATGATGAATGAGGGCCGCATGCCTCGCGGTCAGGGCTTGCGTCGTGTCATCACCCGGGCGATGTGCCTGAAGTTTGGGGCGATGGAAGCGCCCATCTGGAAGAGTGACGAGCGCACCAGAATCGGCTTTATGGATGCCGCTTATGGAAGCGTTGGCGGGGACCGGTGCGTGTTCGGGGAACTGCAGATAGGCAAAGACACCAATGACCGTGAAATCTTGGCTGTCATCGAAACGATGCTCGTGCCGGTCACTACGACTAATCCGGAACTGCCCGAAGACCAGATCGCCCTATTCGTGAAGGCTCAGTGCGAGCAACGGCACATCAAACCAGAGAACTTCTTCTTCGATTCCACCGGTCGCGGCACCCTAGTTGGAGCCTTCGCCCGTCTCTGGAGCGCCAATGTGGGGCTTGTGGAGTTTGGCGGCAAGCCAAGCGAACGCTATGTGTCCGACAACATCCGAGTGCTGTGCAAGGATTACTATTCAAAGTTCGTCACCGAGCTTTGGTATTCCGTGGCCCTGACCATTCAGAGCGGTCAATTCAGGGGAATGACCGAGGACATTCTCGCAGAAGGTTCCATGCGGGAATGGGGGTTTGTAGGCTCAAATAAGATCGAGGTTGAGCCCAAGGACAAGATGAAGCTCAAGTGCGGCCGGAGCCCTGACCTATTTGACGCGCTGGTTGCCGGAGTGGAAGGGGCTCGGCGACGTGGGTTTCACATCGCCAAACTGACTAACGTCGGTGAGACAGCCGATAACGGCTGGCGGCTGGACCTAGCCAAGCGCATGGAGCGAGTCAGGAAGCGCCATACGCTCAACTACGTCTCTTAAGGCGGCGTTGTGCTCTGAGCTTACGCTTGGCCTGAAGCGGCGTGAGGGGTGCCTTTAAAACAACGGGAGCCTTAGCCGGGGCTAAGACTTCCGGTTTCATCGTCACGACTTTGGGCTTCATTAGGCTTTTGGCTCCGGCGTTCCAACCGTGATTCCGAGGTTTTTTGCGGTGGCTCCAATCACAGTCAGGGTGATGACATCGGAGATTTCCTCAACACCTTCGCCAATGTCGGCGTCGGCTTTAATGAGGATCTGGGTTTCGCCCGGATCGTCGGAGCTGATCAGATCGGCGGAAAGCCCATCCTCAGCAACAACAACCTGTGAATTGCCTGACACTACGGCCCACGAGGGGGAACCGTCCAGCTTGGCTGGCTTACCCGTTTCAGTTACGGGGGTGAGTGTGACTTTTACTTTCTGCTCGTTAGTGATGGATACAGTGGTTGGCATGTTTCGTTCTTTCTTTTTCGGTAGGCCGAACTTGAAGTGAAAACCAGCAGCCTTGCGTCGGCCCTTTCCATGGCCACTGTTATGAAAAATGTTAATCACGGTCTTCACGTATCTTCCGAGAAGCATCTGCCTGTTCCTTCACCATTGGAAGTGTAATCCAAACATTCCGATCCCTTCCTCACCGTGGTCGAAGAAGGAACGGATGCGATAAGTCGTTTCCAAGGCGAAGTTCTTGGCCAGCCTAATGTCAAACCCTGCACCAACGCCAATGGCCTCATCGTCACGCTCCCAGGAATGGGTATATGAACCCAACAGGAATGCCACGAACTTGTCCTTGCCTTTGCCGCCAGTCTGAATCACGTCGGCCCGAGCCTCGCCCTCGGTTTCATCAACGCCTCTCCCTGAAGTCCATCCGTTCTCCTTAACGACGGCTGGCCTTCCAAACTTGTCGTGACCAAGGGTATCAGGCTCATCGAATAGCGAGTTCAAGACATGGACGCCAACAACTCGGTTAATCTGGTAACCAAATCCAATCCCGGCACCGAAGATGGGTTTGCCGGTGAAATCCGGATGTCTCCATGCCACGTAAGGCGAGACAGAGAAGTCTGTCCACCAAGACGCAGTTTTGGGCTTGGGCGCAGCGGGAGGTGGGGCCGTTGGGCCCAAGTTCCCACCGGTCATATTCTCCGGCTTCTTGAGTTGAGCCATTTCAGCCCAAGGAACCGGTGGCAACAGGTTGGGCGACTCTGCGCCAAGGACGGTTGATGTAAAAGCCATGGCAACCATGGCCGAGAGCCGTAGGTATGTGTTTGTTTTCATGGTGCGCTTAGTGAACGAACGCTAATGTTTCTTGGGGACAGGTTTGTGGTGACGGTATTGAGAAAAGGGAATCCGACAATGTTAGCCAAATCCGTTCCCCCTGTGCTTTCCACCCCATTACCGGGCTGAGTGTAAGCGATTGAACCGAACTCAAAGTTCTGCAGCGGCCGGTTTCCGTTGTAGACCAAGGACGTTGTTCCTGTGCCGGTAGAGTAGGTCAGCGTCACCGTTGGTCCGCCGTTGATGACAGTCGTCCAGCCCGCATTGCCGCCTGCCCCGAACTGCACTGCGATGTCAAAGAGGAATGTCCAACTCGTGCCATTGGCCCCTACGGTCACCGACATTAGGGTTGGAGCGGCCGAGGTGGTGTTGAGGAAGTTGTAGTTGGTGCCATTGAACATCTTCACCCCGAGCGTTCCATAACGGGGATCGTTGGTCAGGTTGTCGTAAACCAAGTGAGCTGGGATTTTGTAGACGTGCCCTGACTGAAACAGCCCGTTGGTCACATCAGGCCCAATGGCAGGCCAGGGTGGAGTGCCAAACTTGGTCGTCCAGAAGTCAGGCTTAACCCCAAAGAAGAAGGACGGTGGAATGGTCATGGGCGGGACGGCATTAGCGTAATTGGCTATCCCTGAAGGCACCTCGTTAATGTTGGTGCTGACGAAATTACTGACGCTGGTCCAATTGAGCCAGCGCAGCATCGTGGCTGCAACCCGAGCGTCCACTGCCGGGTTAGCCCCGCCGCTGGTCTGATTGCCGTTTTCGCCCAACAGGTAAATCTCGTTGCCAGTGTTATTTGGAACGGCATTGCGCTGATAGATGGTGTTGCAGCATGGCGCCCCAAGGCAGTTACCAATGACATTGAAGAACCGGTGGAAGCTCTGCACCCACATGATGGTGTTGCCGGTCGTTCCAGGGGTTCGACCAAAGAAGAAGTTGCGAAAGAACGTCTGGAAATTGCCTGTGCCATGGGTCACATCGGACATGACCCCGGAAGCGGCATTGCCTTCGTAAAGGTTCATAGCCGAAGAGGCGTTGTGTTCCACCACCGAGTTCACCCATGAGTTGGTGGCGAAGTTGTAGGCGATTACCGAGCCTGAATCGGGACCGTTTTGCTCCAAGGCACCTGGGCTCTTAATCACGATGTTGTTAAGCACCAAACAGTCGCTGGCCAGTTCTCGGGTGATTCCGTAATGGTCAACTCCATCAATCTGCGGGCCATAGAAGTAATTGTCCCGAATGGTGATGTGGTCGGTATTGAGCATCCGCACGTAAGAAAACGTGTCGGAGGGATTGTTGGTAATAACCATGCGAACACCCTTGACCCAACACTGTGCAGCGTTAAAGAACATGACCCCGGGGGTGGTCGTGCTGGAAATGTCCATCGACATATTCTCGATGCCGAAATTGGTCAGTGGCGGGTTACTGCCCCACCATGCCCCCGGGGTTTTCCCGATACGCCAATTGGGCATGCGCAATGCCGGGAAGATGGTCACGTTATTCCCGGCTACAGTCGTCACGCGATAGACAGCGGCCTGGGCCCGGCCTGTGCGCCCGAAGGCGTTTCCTCCCTGCCTTGTGAACGTAGTGCTGGCGGCAATCACGATATCGCCGGCTGCCGGAAACCCATCCACGGTATCGTCCAGTTGATCTAAGATGATTTGGTCGCCTGCCGCCAAACTGGTGACACTGGATAGCGTTACAACCGTTGTTCCAATGGTAAATCCAGCCGTCCAATTGGCCGTGTTGATTCCGCCATTTGGCCCGTAATTGTTCTCTCCAGAACTCACGCAGACTGCAGTTCCAGCACTGAAGAAACAGCCTTGTTCTCCCGTAAAGAAGACGAAGGTCTGGTCTGCTCCAAGCCCGCGCAATGTCACATCCTTCCGCCCGATTAACCCGTTGTTCAGAACGAACGCGCCGTTAGTCAGAAGAACGACTTGGCCAGCAGGACAGTTGTCCAAAGCCGTCTGAATCTGGGCGGCTGTGGAGTTGGTGGCCATGAGCGCAGAGATGGTCGTGCGCGTGGCAATGGGTGCCCCGGCTCCGGTCCAGTCAGTGGCTCGCGAGGAATCAATTATACCAGTCCAAAGGGCTGCCTTAAGTGGCAGTGCGAGCAACAGCAATAGTGGCAGTAAAAGTCTTTTCATCGCGCATATTCCAGTGTGTCTAGCTTGGACCGATAAAACTTCCTTGGGTTAGTGGCAACCACCTCAATGGTTAGATTGGTCACATCCTCCCATGGGCCATAAGGAGTGGCACTCTGCTGCATGGTGCTGTTAATCCGCAGATTCATTGGCGAACTGGGAAGCGTAAAGTTGGTGCTGAGCGGAGCGGAAAGAAGGTTTGGCCCGCTCATGGAGCGAAGCGTTCCGGTATAGTTTGTCCCCGGGATTAGTGAGGTGACCACCTGTTGAGTGGAATAAATCCCTGCGACAGTCGCCTGAAAGACCGGGACAGGTGCGCTGGTTGTCCCGGTGATTACGGTGACCTGATAACCCGTAACCCCGTTTGTGTTCAGTGGTGGGTCCCATGAGATGGTGACGTTATCGGCCAAGGCCCCGAACAGGACGAGCATGGAAACGGCGGCGCAAAGGAGTGTTTTTGAGTTTTTCATTTACGCATGAAGACCATTAAAGCGATTTGAAGCAAGACAAAGAACAAGCCAATCGCAACCGTCCATGTGGCACCCTTGGTTTCAATTTTGGTGATTCGGTCGTTAATGGCATTGAGCCTATCGGCGACAGACTCACGCCATGCGTCACGTTCACGCATCATAGGTTCAAATTGCATCTTACTCACAAATTGGTCCCGGTCGTCAATGACCTCGCTGCGTAATTGATTGAGTTCGCCAAGCCTCCGCCCCACCTCTTCGCGGGCTAAGCGAACGGCCGATTCCATGGCCTGATGTTTTGCATCCAATTCGCGCTGTTGTGCAGCGAACATAGTTTCTAGGTATTCCCGGAGAGGTACATCACTCATTTGGTTGATAGCTCAGTGTCCGTTCCCCATACATCAATCCGCCAATATCCAAATTAAAAGTCGATTTTGTTCTGTCTACGTCTACATTGAAAGCACTAGGAGAAGTTAAAACAGGAGTAGTGTCCATTGGCCAATAGAACAAGAGCGACTCAGGCTTAACCTGAATAGGCATGTATTTAACTTTGCTGCTTGAAATCTTGAAGATGTCACCAGCAGTAAGTGCGTTAGTCCAAACAGCCAAATCACTCATTGCTCCTCCGAAGAAAGACGATCCTCCGTTCTGGGTATAGATGAATGTATGAAACGTAGTGGCGTTAGTTTGTCCTACGGCATTTCCGGTTCCTGTCCCCCAACTTCCTGAGGTACTTACTCCATTTACGTAGAACACGAGCGATGCGGCATTGCTGTAGGTGTAGCTAACCGCTATGTGCATCCATGTGTTTGTCTGCACAGTGTTGGCAGTGGTGCGCCAGATATGATAAGTGCCGTTTGGGCTTGAGAAGCTAAATCCAATCTTTTCACTAACTGAGGATAGTCCAAATTGTAATTCACCATCTCCACCAGATTGTTCAAATCGTCCCTTGTGCACTAAGCCCTGTTTTGCGCCACCACCGAGTTGTGAGTTAACTCCAGCATCTGTCCAATCGTATTTCAACCAGCAAGCAATAGTCAGCGAACTACTATTAGTCATCTGCGAAAATAATAGGGTTTGCCTATTTACTACTACTCCAGTAGGCGTCTTAAAATCAGAACCTCCTATACTGCCCCTGGCTGCTCCATTACAAAATCCAGTCGAGATTGCTAAAACAAATAAAATCAGGATATTATTCATGGTCTGGTATATTCGAGTTGTAATCCATGCACAGCAGCAGCACCTCCGTAAGTGTCCTCTGTTGGGAAACGCTCTAACTTTATAAGTCCAAGATCGCGAGGCATGATGAGCGAGTTCACGCCAAGGTCAATGACCAGATTGGTGACGATGTTTGTTCCGTCGTATTTGGCTATCCAACTATTGGACCCCTTAACAACTGAACCAAAGAGGTTCGTATGAACATTGTTTGTGGTGCCGCTTCTTATGACCAAAACCGACGCACCCCAAACTACATTGCTCGTATTTGGTCCATTGGTGCTAAGGAGTGAATAGTTGATAAGCAACTTCAAACTGTTGGTTGCATAGTCGGGAGGAACCAAAAATTGCCATGCAGCACTCGTATTTACCCGAGCACCTTCAGCATTTGTCTCAGCATAGAAAGTTTCCCAAGCCTGCCATCCTGCATCTATTGCCGGGTAATTGGTCGCAGGAAGCTTTGCCGCCTGCACGGACAGGTTAATGAAATTGGTTGTGCCAGAAAGCGGGTTTGCACTACCAGCCACTGCGCCCCAGCCCAACACGCCTGCTCCATTATTGGTAAGAACTGTCTGGGCTGCTCCTTGGGCGGAAGGCCAAGAATAAGATACATTCTTTAGCGTAGTTATATCTCCATTACTACTAACTTGAAAGAGTGCAGGATTTCCCAACCTAATAAAAGAACCTACAACAGTAGCTGATATATCAATTCTTTGTGCTCCACTTGGGGCTGTTAATATTAAATCAGCACTGCTCGCAGATCCTGGTAGACCATTAAATGATCTAAGTGTTGCTGCACTATTCGCTATTGCACCATAACCACGCACTTCTAATTGTGTAGAAATATTAGTTGTGCTTGGCACATACTCTCCCTCCATGTGAACAACAGACATTACCTGGTTTCCGCCATCAACAATTACTCCAACATCAGAATTCCACAGTGTATTTCCGGGAGCAGAGTTAGTAGGCAGTAGAAACATTAAAGGATAAAGAGTAGCAGTATCCAGCAGTGGATCTCCATTTCCAGTAAAGTCGGTTGTTTTAATGACGTTAGTGCTTCCTGCAAAAATAGAGCCATCAACAGTTCTGATCCACATTCTCCCAGAATTAGTGCTGACTGGATGAATAGCAGTTCCATCATTGGTCCAAACTAAATTCGCAAAAGACACGCCTCCACCGCCACTTGAAGATCCCCATCCAAGCACCCCTGAACCGTTATTAGTAAGCACCGTCCCGGCCGCTCCCTGAGCAGTGGGCCAGCTATAGGTGATTCCCTTAAGGATGGACGGCTCACCGTTGCTGTTGATGACGAATCGCTGAACCCCGCCAGTGGAATAAGCGAAGGCGTTGATGACATTCGTGCCGGCCTCAAGGAGCCACATGGCGTCACTGGAGTTAGTCCCAACGCCAACCCGAGTCTGGTCGATTAACCGCACGGTTCCATTGTCGTTTGTCCACAGGATGTCTTTCCCGATTATGGTGTTGGCCACCAAGTTGGTCACGAACAGGTTCGAGGTGATGACCGTCTGGTTGACGAAGATGTTGGTTACGGTGATGTTCGAACTGTAGTTGTTAATCGTGAAGAAATTGGACGTGATGATGTCCTGATCCACGAAGATGTTGGTGGAATACAGGTTGGTCGTGAAGATGTTCTGCTCGACGAAGATGTTGGTAGCATAGGTATTGTTGACGAACAGATTGCTCGTCACAGAGATGTTCTCGACGAAAATGTTCGTTGCGAACAGATTGGTCACGAACAGATTGCTCGTCACATTGAGGTTGTTGACGATGATATTCGTCGCGTAGAGGTTGCTGACGAAGATGTTGCTGATCGCGAACAAGGTCTGGTTAACCGTGATGTTCTGGACGTTGATGTTGGTCGCAAAGATGTTGGTCACGAACAGATTATTGACCGTGATGTTCGTGGCGAAGATGTTCGATGTGATTAGGGTCTGATTCACGAAGATGTTCGTGGCGAATAGATTACTCGTGTAGGTGTTGTTCACCACAAAGAGGTTTGTCGTAACAAAGACCGGGCTCCCGCCGTTGGTGATAAATGAGCCGTCCACGAGGATTTTACCATTGGGCGGATTGGACCTAATGATGATGCCATTGGTGCCAAGGAACGCTTCGTAGGGCGGATTGGCGGCGAATGCAGAGACCGCCAGCAGCACTAAGCAGATTGTCGGTAAAATTGGGGATAATAATCGTTTCATAAAATTCCTATGGAACACTTCCTCGCGTCCCTGGATTCCACCGGACTAACTTGTAATCGTTGGTGATGGCGGCCGGGATTCGTGACTTGCCTTGGAAAACAAAGATGTTGGTTACGCCATTAACTTGAGCTAAAGGCATGTTGGTCGCGTAAGTCGAAAGAGTTCCGTTGCCGAACGAGCCAATGGCGGCATTGACGTTCCAGCGGACCTCAGCCTCAACTCGCTGGGCAGAGTTGCCTGTCCGAGTTATGCGAATCGCCGCTTTCCATGGGCAATTGGAGGCAGTGATGAATCCGGTATCAAATACCGTGGCTGTGCCGTAGATGCATTTTAACGAGTTCGTTGTCGCAGTGTGGAACCTGGACTGACCCGACAAATAGAACTCAACCTCATCCTCTTCGTTGGTGAGGGTATTGGCAGGAACAGTGAACGTGAACAGGTTCGTGTAATTGTCCGTGCCGGTATGATTGGTGGTCTGCGTGATGGCATCCATGAACACACGTCCCTCGACCCATGCATTGCTTGTCCCTGCACCCGCCGACACCGGAAGCAAGCGATTGAGTATCGGCCTCTGAGAATCCGTAGACCAACTGGCAATGATGTTGGTTGCTGGACCGGTCGCGTTTGTCACCACATCAAACCGGAACGTGTAAACCTGATTGGAATGAATCAGAACGTCTATAGCGTTGGCGTTCGTCGGAGAGTTCATCCAGCGAATGTTGGCCGAGGCCGCTGTGAAGGTGTAATTGAAGTCCGTCGCTGTGGCTGTATCACCAACCACATAAACGATCATGGAAGCACCACCTACCGCGTTCGTTAGGTTGTTTGTGCGGGAGCCGGTGATCGCGTTGGTCATCGTCTTGATGATGCTTCCAGTGAAATCCAGGTTCGTGAAAACTGTCCCGCCATTGATGTTCTCGTTAACGCGCAGGAGTTGGTTTGTGACATGGAAATTACCAGCCGCATGGATTGGCGAGTTTGTAACGCCAATCAGATTAGTGATCGCCCCTGTGCCAACCAGATTACTCAGGACCAAGGAACCGCCCTGTCTATCATTCCACACATTGGTTGAATAAAGACTCCAATTGTTTAGGAAGCCAGTGGTGTCGATGAAGTTGGTGCCGCCAGCCGTGCGAACTGATGTGTTGGTGCCTCCGAAGACTTGATTGGTGTATCCGGTGTATGGGTTGCCAGCCAAATTGGTGAGCACAGAACTACCACCCTGCCTGTCGTTCCATACGTTCGTCGGATACAGGCTCCAGTTGGTTAATGTGGCGCTCGCTGGTTGGCGCTGGGTAATCCAGTTCGTAACGCTGGCGCTGTTCGTCGCTGACGTAACGTAATTTGAGACCGAATTCACCCAATTGGACACTCCGACTACGTTCGTCGTGCTGGCCGTCTGCGCCCAGTCGTTCGCGCTGACGATATTGGAAGCATTAACTGTGATGGCATGGCCGCTGCCTTGCTCAATTCCAAACATCGTCAGGACGCCCGCTGTATAGCTATTAGTTAGCGGTTTGCTCGTCGCATTGGTTGTGCTCAGGGAGATGAAATTAGTGACGTTTCTAGCCGCTGTGCCCACCAGATTCGACAACACAGCATCGGCAGGTTGTCGCGTCGTAATCCAGTTCGTAACGGAAGCCGAGTTCGTGGCTGCCGTGACGTAATTGCTGATGGCGTTCGCCCAATTGGTCAGGAACGTCGTAGACACCACATTGGCCATTGCTCCGGTTGGTATATTCGACCAGTTGGTTAGGTTCTGAGAACCAAACTGACGATCATTCCAAACATTCGTCGGGTAGAGGCTCCAGTTAGTTAGATTTGCTGATGCTGGCTGAAAGTTGCCAACCACTGCTCCCCATCCAAGGGCGCCTGATCCATTGTTAGTCAGTACAGTTCCGACAGCACCCTGAGCACTTGGCCAAAGATAAGGAACCTTCTTAATGAGCCTCAAGTCACCTACACCGTCCACTTCTAGCACCGGAAAATTGCTATTCTGAAGCGACATCAACGTGTCGGTGTTGGTGATGCGCACGCTGCTGCTGAAGAGATAATTGGTCGGGGTCAGCAGGGTGAAGCTTGGGTCCACCTGGAAATAGGTCGCCCCATCGACCAAGCCCTGCATCGTGAAGTTATTGAAGTTCTCTGGGTTGATTCCGCCTCCGGCCTGTATCGAGAACCGGGTGAACTTGGTTCCTCCTTCCTTATTGGCGAATAGGATTAGCGCACCATAGTTGGTGTCCACGATCATGTCAGCGGCTCCGCTGTAACCCACCGCACTGTTCCCGCTTAGGGTGAATATTTCCTGCTGGTTGGTTTCGCCAAGAGCCGTGTCGAATATGCCGTAGAGCACCGCCCCGGGGAGTGGGGTTGAGTTCCCTCGGCCAATCATCAGTTGCCCGTTCTGGCCAATCGTGAGCGCGTTGCTGCCGCCGTTGTAAATCTGGAACAACTTGCTGGCTCCGTTCGTGCGGTAAACACGGGAATCGAAGTAGAAGTTCGTCCCAATTCCATCATCCGGAACAACTACTCGGAACAGGATATTGGTTGGGAAAGCGATTGGCTTGAGCGTCCCATTGTCGTTGGTCCAAGTGTGCGGAGTTGAAACCCCTGCTGAGATAAGGCCATTGGACCATTTATTGGCTGTGGCGTTCCAGATGGGCACCTGCCCTTCGGTTGGAACAGGTCCGAAATGTGAGTTGGTGGTGAGCGGCTGACGCAGTATGGGCGGAGCAGGCTGAGCGTACAGAGACTGAACGATGAACAAGAACAGCAACGGGATAATTCGCTTACCTTGCTGAATCAGTGCGCGAATGCCCTCAGCCTTCGAATCAAGTCGATGCGTGATCTTGACCCATTCCAGCACTGCCGATTGCCCAGCCAGAACCTTTTGATGTTCAGTTTTCAATTGCTCCAATTCTGTTGAAAGCCGTCGAATCTTGGCTGGCCAGCGCCAGAAGGCATATTTGTCAGGAATGGTCATATCCCTCCGATCAGCATTGCCCAGATGGCTAGGTTATTATCCCAATACCAGAAACTGCTGGTCAGCATGTTGTAATACAAAGCACAAGCGCAGGCGGGAGCTGCCACGGGGTCCACATTGCCGCAGAGCAGGCAACTAGACCCTCCGCCCCCACCTGCGTTAAGGATTTCACAGAGCAGTTGCGTTTGGATGAGGGACAACTGATAAGGGTAGAGACACGAAAAACAGTTGGCGTCATCGAGCAAGTCCTGAACATCGCAGCTAGCCATTGGGTTGTTCAGGTGAAGGATGCGACAGAGAATGACCGTCTTGACCAGATCCAACTGCCCAGGACTCAGGCCGCTTAGTCCTGCCGCCGCCTGCATGAGTTCGCTGGTTGTGCATGTGGCCATGATTCATCAGACCCAGGTGCCAGTACCTATATTCCATTGCTGTAACCCGCCCCCTCCGACCGGATAATCCAAAGCAGGCAAGCTTGGGTCATCAGGGGCGGCCGGCGCTCGACCCTGGTAAAGTTGGCAGCCTATGAACGTGCGCAGTTGAGCAGCCGTCGCCTTTTGCGTAATGGGCGCACCACCCGGGTCATCTACGATGGCGAAAAGGTCATCGGCCGTTACGCCGGTTGCGCTCGGGAGCTGTGTGATTTTCTTGTCAGCCGTAAATACCTCCGGAGTTAAATGTTGACGTTGCCGGTAATGTATCAATATCCTTTAGGCCATGAATTATGCCTTTAAGGACATAACGGGTAAAAGATTTGGCTCCCTTACTGTTTTGCGGCTGCATCCTAAACGAACCCCGGAAGGGCGTGCGAAATGGATTTGCAGATGCGACTGCGGAGAAACCGTTATATATGGAGGAAAGTGGCTCAGGAATGGAGACTGCATTAGCTGTGGGTGCGTCAGAGGAAAGCACTCGATTACGCACGGATTGACCGGAACCGCAGAACATCGAATCTGGGGGCAACTTAATACACGTTGTCGATGTCCAAGAAATCCAGGCTATAAAAACTACGGCGGTCGCGGCATTAAGGTCTGCCAGCGATGGCGAAGTTTTGAAAACTTTCTCAAGGACATGGGTCCACGTCCGTCTCCAAAGCACTGCATTGAACGCATCGACAACGATGGAAATTATGAGCCTTCCAATTGCCGGTGGGGAACAAGAACAGATCAGGCGAGAAATCGGCGCACGAGCAGGCTTCTCACGTTTAATGGAAAAACCAAGACTGTGGCTGAATGGTCCGAATCGACCGGAATTCATTCGCGCACCATCCGAGCAAGACTCGATATGCAAGGATGGAGTGTATCCAAGTCTCTCACCGAACCAGTTTAGCATAACGTCTGCCATCGCTTAATCCTTTCACTCTTGGCGTAATTTATCAGATGCCTCACTGTTCAAGATATCTCCCGTCTCAGCCAAGATGTAGAACGTGGACCCAGTGAGGTCGCCGTTATCCATGATGGTGCAAAGCAGGCTGAGCTTGATTGGCATGTTGGACCCGCGATTGACGCACCACATGATGCACTTGGCGTCTTCAAGGAGTTCATTTGGATCACAAGGCATTGGGTGTTCAATTGGTGGTCAAGGTCACGCCACGGCCAAGCAGCACGCCTTTGTCAATAATTCCCTGGCCAGTAGGGGCTGCGTTTCCAGCACCAGAAAGATCAAAGATTCCGGTTGTGAATCCAGCATTTGAAACTGCCTGAGCGAGCAGTGAATTGACCATTGCAGCCGGAAAAGCGTTGTTCACAAAGTAGTATGTTTTGTTATTTGTGAATACTACCGAAGGAATACTGAGTGTGGTCAGAAGTGGATGGTCGAAGATTTGTATGTTATCACTGATGGTGGACAAGGCTGGTAATGATAAGGAAGTCAGTGCTGTCGGGCCAACTAATGTAAAACCGAATACATTCGCGAATACCGGCAAACTTAATGAAGCCAGAAACGGCGAGGCCACAATTGAAAAATCCCTAATGGCTAGACCCACAAATGCCGAGAGCGAAACTGTTTGGAGCAGCGGATTATTCTGAATCGTGAAGTTGTTGCTCTGGACAAGTGAGGAACTCGTAATGCTCAGCAGGTTCGCAAAACTTTCAATGACGATTCCCCCCAAGATCGGGACGGTTATATCAAGAGATGTAGTCCCTAGTGCGTCTAGACCACTTATTTCCAAACTTGAGGCCGACCACAGCGCGTCATAATCTGATTGCTCCCCTGGAGTAAGCGAGAAGGGTCCAGATCCTCCGCCCCCTCCACCACCAGCGCCTTCGGCTATGTCACACAGGATGCGCAGTTTAACTGCATCCATGGCCCCAGATGGGATGCAGCCGAGGAGACACGCAGCTTCCTTGGCTAGAAAGTCAGGGTCACATGGAAGGTCCTCCCCGTCACGGATGGCGCATAGAAGCAGAATCTCGACCGCCGAATAGAGGTTCCAGAGTGAGTCGTACTTACAGGAAAAGCATTTGCTATCCTCCAGTAACTGATTTGGATCGCAGGGCATAGCTATGAGGCTTTCATAACTAGGCCATCATGGAATCTTCCGCCTCATCTGGCGAACTGGCGTCAGACACATCATCATCGTCGCCACCGTCGTCCTTGTCCCCGCCGTAGACGCATTTGATGACGGCTTCCCCGTCCTGGATGCTTAAGACCTTGACCTTCTCGGTGTCACCGGGCTTTACATCCTTTTTGAAGAAGGACAGAGGCACGAGCCCCATCTTTTCCTCCGCTGTATCCGAGCCGTGATCCTCCATGTCCATACCGGAATCGTCCGAGGACTCCTCGTCGTGATCGTAATAATCCATAAGTTTTGCAGTTGAGGTGGGGTGCCACCGGCGCTACCCGCGAAACCGATGGCACCCGTCCTATGTGTGTACCAACAACTGTTACGTGATCTCCGGCTCGCAAGGCGTGTTGCAGGAATCGTAATCCTGAGTCGGATAACCAGGATCGGTGCTGCAATTGCTGATTTCCGGCACGCAGAAGGGTTCGCGCCGATGCAGGAACACGTTGATGAATTCCGTGTAGAGCGGGCGAATGGCCAACTTGAAGTCGGCAATGAACATACCCTTGTTCCGGCGCTTGTTCTCGATGACGCAGCCGTTTACGTCTTCACCCAGGTTATCCATGACGAACTGCCATTTCCCGCCGAAGTTGCGCGAGGAGAACGGCATCTCAGGGTTAACCGGTGTGGCGTCGGAAACCAAAGCCTCCAGACCCATCTTGTGCCAGATATAGGTAATGGCGAATTGGGCCCGGTCGAAGTCCGGATTCTCAACGCTGCCAAGACCCGGGTCACCGCCTGCACCACTGGTCACCTGATTCACGTATGGGAGAACGACTTGGTAGCGATACCGGTTGGGTGCCGCACCGGCTCCACGATCTGCCACGAAGTTAAACCTGAGCCCCATCGGGTCGGTGCGCACGAGATAATTGCCGATCTGGCCGGAGAACCCGTAACGCCAGAAGGCGTTGGCGCTGGACCATTCGGTGAAACGCCAGTTGCCAGCGATGGTCGGGCAGGAGCCACCGCCGCCTCCGCATTGGCCACCAAGCTTATCCAACTCCCAGGCCGTCGCGATGTCGGTGACTAATTCGATGAACGGAGCAGTTTCCTTGAAAGGATTCTTGCCGCCATAACCACGGCGCATGAGCGGTTCGAAGCGCACCTGAAGCATCTGCGGCACAAGCTTGAAGATGCTGCTGGGCGCGGCCGACGTGTCGAAGAAGATTTCCTCGTCGCCCACCACCGTCCAGTTGAACGTGAATTCGGTCATCGACCGGTTTGCGATGAACTTCTTATCGGCATGGTCCAGAGCCCGCTTGCGCAGGAAGTTGGACATGATAGCGGTGGTCGCCGGCCGGAGAATGTCAGAGATGATCTGGCGGAAGTGCTCTTGGGCCTTCGTGACGTGCATCATCTGGTCGAAGCAAAGGAGCGGCGTCGCCCAGCTTTGTTCCTCCAGGAAGTAAGTGATGCGCGTGGCGCCCCAGCCGATGCAATGCTCGGTCTTATCGCAAGGCGTTCCAACACAGGATTGGTATTCGGTGCGATCCCAGACCTTGGTGGTGTTGGGGAAGACATGCCGGAACCGGTCCAACGTATGTTCAACGCCGGAGTAGGCTTCGAATGTGCCGGTTTTGACGTTGGCGACCCAAGAGTCAGTGGGCCGGATGTCGGAGAGGATCAGTTTGTCGTAGACCGGTTGTTGGTCTACCAGAAAGTTCGTAAATTGGTCGCAAGATAAAATAGGCATAGCTTCAAAAGGACAAGGTTCATGGGAACGTGTTTTGAAGCCGAAGGCTTGCGTGCCTTTTATTACCGAGGCAAACCGGTGAACCCGCTTTGAGCGGATGCTTGGCTAATAGAAGCTATCGAAATTTCTGTCAACAACGAAAATTACTCACCGCCCCATCTTGCTGAGCATCGCAGCGACCCCATCAATGGTGACATCGCCGTTGGCTGAGGCTTGTTTGCCTTTGCCTTCCCCATCAGTTGGAGCGGAATCGCCGTAGGCTTTAAGTGCCTCTTCCTTCTCTGCGAGCATGGCTTTGAGTTGCTTGTTTTCGTGCATCAACACGGAGTAAGCGATGGCGCGATTACGCAATGCCACATGCTTCTTGATGACCGCAGCGCGTTGTTCCTCGTTGAGATTGGGATCGTTGGCTTTGGCGGAAAGTGCATCAGTCACAAACGCGACAGCCTTCTCCAGCTTGGCATTGCGCTCATCATCGCCTTCGATGGGTTTAAGGACATCGAACTTAGCCAGATGCTCGTCGCTGATTTGCTTCCAAAGCTTGGAATTACTCTCCTGAATGGCTTTGTGCTGCTGCGAGACCTGATTCTGCCACTCGCCACCCTTAGACTTTTGCTCCTCCAGGGCTTGGTTCTGCGCACTGGCGAGATCACGAATCTTGTCGATGTAACCGCGCACCTCAGCCACGTCTTCAGGGAACCTCGCCTTAATCTCCATGCGAGCGGCAGACGGCTCCATGTTGGCCAGCGCAGCAATGTCGGCTGGGGTTAGATCGCGGGCCTGCACCTCGCCAGTTTCTGCGTTGGTGAACTTGAGTTGCAGCCCTTTGAGGCCACTGAGCGCACGGCCCCAGGCTTCTTCGTAGGGCTTCTGGTATTTATCGACAAACTCCTGACTCTTGGAGTAGTCAACGTAACGGATATGCTGCTCCAATTCCTGGTTGCGCTTCTCAATCGCACTCAACCGCTCCGTGACTTCCTTCGGCGGTTCAGCATGTTTTGTGCGCAACTCTACATTTTCCTTCTCCATCGCATTCAGGCGCGACTTAAGATCATTTACCAGCGTCCATGGGTTGGTCTTCTTGCCGCCCGGCTTCGTCTCACTTTTTGCAGCATCTTCTTCAGCCTTCTTATCTTGGACCTGCTCCTTATCAGCGTTTGCATCTTTGGCTTCTGCCTCTTTTTGTGGCTCAACCTCTTTGGCTGATTCCTCGCCCATCAATTCTCCCTCTTCGGGCGCGGCTAGCCCCTTGATGCCAGAGAAGGCACCATCCATCGTGTCAAGCGGCTCAGACAGCTTGGTTGGGTCCTGTGGTTTGTTGGGCGTTACCCCACGACGGGAAGGTCTGGAAGATAAAGCGGATTGAGCGGGGCCCGTCTTTGGCGGGGTAACGAGAGTCGTCTTTGTGGGCGTGACAGGGCTTGGGGCAGACTGGACAGGCTGGGCAGGAGCAGTGGACGGCGTGGGCGGGGCTGTTGGTGCGTCTGTTGGCATACATTTACATTGGGTAGGTGGTGGATCTCATTGGCGATTGCGCCACAGTTTATAAAGCACAAACGTCAGCGAAATAGTGTTGGTAACTGCCATTATCCAGATGGCTATTTCAGTGGAGTGACTCATCACGTCCTGTAATTTAAATTCTGCGGCAATTTCTCTTTAGGTGGTGCGGTCTGTTCAGCAATGGAAAGCAGGTGCCGAACATATTCAGTAGCGCCCATGATTCGGTTATAGGCAGCAGCTTGTTCGGCTGGATCGGTGATGCTTGGCATGCCCAGGATCTGTTCAAGTAACGCAGCCTCGCAGGCACTCCGGAAGGCTTCGCTGACAACCAAATCCTGATGGGCGCGTGCTTGGGCGACGTTAGCCTGAAACTTGGCTCGTGGCGTCAGGTTCATTCCGCCGTCTCCTTAGGCTCCGCAGCGGCCCTGGCGTTATGGCGACGAATCTCCGCAGCCGTCTCGATGTAAGTAGCGGCGACATCAGTCTGCAACTCAACCTGCTGACGTTGCATGTCCAGTTGATGCTGCTGCTGCTTACGCTTCTCTTCAGCTTCCCATTGCACTTGGCGCTGAGCGGTGCGTTGCGCATGGCTCTCGCGGGTGTTCGCGGCCTTGGCTTCTGCCTGCATCTGCATGCCCTGAACCTTGGCTATGTCTTTTGGATCCATCTGCGCTTGACCGTTGCCATTCTCTTGAGCAGCAGCCTCCATGGCTTGCTGTAGCCGTTGCCCGTAAGCCTTGACCATGTTCATCAATTGCCCAAGGCCATCGCTGTACTGGCGCACGCGCTCTTTCTGTTCCTTATCCTGACTAAGAATCTGGAGTTGCTCGGCAATAGTCTGGCCCACGGTCTGCAAGCCCATGAGTTGTTCGGGCTTGGCCATGCCCTGCTGCATTTGCTCGATGCGCTGCACGATCAGCGTCATCTCAGCCAGCAATACTTCAACGACTTCGATGCGATTGGTGCGCGGGCCGAATTGGACGGGTAATCCCTGCATGAGACTGCCCATGGCGACCATGGCGTCATGCTTGGAATCTGTGACTTTATCCTGGGTATCGGGCACAAGCTCATCAGTCGCTCCGGAGTCATCGGTGACGGCCAATGTGGACATCTTAAGGATGATTCGTTGGGCTTCCGGGTCAAAGAGCGGACGCCATTCCATCAATTGCTGCGCAGTGGCCAGTTCGAGCGTCTTGTTACCGGCGCCCATGACACGCTCAGGCTCGATGTCCCAGGCTTCAGGCACCAAAACTTCAGACGGCACCCCGGCTTTGATACAAGCCAACCGAAAAGACCGCACATCGGGATCGCGAGAGTCTTTTGCGCAGAAACGCCTAAAAATCTCATAGTACTCAAAGGTTTGATACTGATACGCCTGTAATAACGCCGCTGAAATGAGCGCGGTGGTGGCGTTAAGCTCTGCGCGGACCTGAAAAGCGGTTTTCTCCACCTGCGGGCGGCTGAAATTGTTGTTCTGGGTGAACGAAGCGGAGTTTTCATTGATGATCTGCTGATTCTCGACCAAACCCATCTGCGCCAAACGTTCGTTGGGCTGCCAACGCTCCTGCGGAGACAGGAATTGCACCGTAGAGTCAATGATCCCGCGTGAGATCAGGTTGATTTTCAGGGCCCGCTCGGCTTCATCGAGCGAATTGACCCGCATATACATCATCAACCCCTCGAAAACAGCCTCGTTGAACTTACAACGCAGCCGATTCTGCAAATGGCACACCGCATAGAGTAGAAAACCAAGCGAACGAACGGCGTGATAGCGGAATGGGGCGACAGCCGACAGGTCAGCGAACTGGAATTGCAGGACTTCCCGTATATCCATCGCATACTTGCGATCCCCGGGGTTAAACAGGAACTGATTGCGCCCACCGATGATGTTTTTGTCGGGCATGCTAGTGCCTTGGGGTAAAACCCCACCAACGCCCGGCTGCCCAAAGGCATCCAGAACGATGCGCCGATTCCAGCCCTGCACCTTATCGGCGTCATTCCACCAATAGAAATCCCAGCAAGAGATGACCGGCACAGCGTCGGAGGAATAAAGGCCCGAATTCTCTTTCATCCGCTGTTCCATCTTGTCTGGACTCCAGCCCTCGGGCCACGTCGTCCCTGAAAGTTCCTGAGTCGAAGCATCAGCCCATTTCAGAGCCGCTTTCACGTTTGCCATCTGCCAACCAGGGTCGCGCTTAGGCCCGCTGGTGAGCCGATGCAACTCCATCGCAGTGTAGGCGCGGTAAATGGCGAAGAACGGCAGATTCTTCATCGTGAGCAACGTGCCGCTCGGAATCATCACGTCCTCGACCCCAAGAGACAGCGGGCACCAACCATAGGAGTTCTCCCAACAGGATGGGGCAATGCCGTGCAGGACAAGCAGGGCGAACTTGCTGCGCATGTTCTCGAAGTAAATCGGAGAACGTTTCATGCGCCGATTGATCTCGTTGCTGACGATGGTGCCCCACTTAGCTCGCTTATGGGTTGGGCCGTTATCGGTGCGGGCAGTGAAGAACTTGCCCGGCTTCATAAAAGCGTTGGAAAATTGCTGACGCGCTTCGTGCGCTACTTTGGTGCCCTCAAGGTGGTTAATGTTAATTGCGACGTTGTTCTCCCTTTCCTCGGCTTCAGAGTACGGAGGGGCACCGTCGAACAGCGAATTGATGCGAGCACGGTTTTGCGCTCGCGGATAGTCGGCCAACCGCATCTGCCATGTTAATGATTCTATGACGGAGGCGGTCTTAAAGTTCATCGAATGTGGACACTAGATAACGCGAGTCATCTAAGTCAAGGTCAACGCCCTCGGGAAACCAAGGCTACTCGTGTTATATCGGTCCAGCGTCGGTTCCTCCAAGGCAATGCGTTTACGCTCGTGGTGACGCGGATGAAAGATGCAGCGAGAAGCCGTAATGTCAGCAAAAGCTCGCCGCAGCGTTGTCCCGAAGTAGCCCAGAAGCCAATTATCCCAGCCGCCATTACCGAACCTGTACTGCTCAGGAACCGCCCTCCAAGCCTTGGCCCAGATCCATGGGTGAGCGCAGAAGAAGTCTGCACCCAAGTCCACGACTTTAGCCGCAGCGAAGTCTGGATTGGCCGGATCGTATTCGTAGCGGCGACTGGTCAGCGCGTAAGCTCCCATCCTGAATGCTTTATCGGCTGCTTCGACCAAGTGCCGGCCGACGACAATATCAGCGTTGAGGATAACGGCAGGTTCCTCGGATTGAGAGGCTATCAAGTAAAGCAGGCTCAGTGGCGGGAAGTCCGGTCCTTCAATGAAGGTCGTGCGCGGGCAGGCAAGTCGCCATTCGAATGGGCCGAATAGGAAGATGTTATGGAACACTGCACGCCAAGAGTCGATGGCCAGAATCTGGTTAGCGGCAACTTCCTTGCTGTCGTCCAAGGCCCTAAATGACGATATGGCTATCATGGACGTGGTTGAGCCATTAAATCATAGAGGGGGCCGGAGCATTCTCCCGCAAAGACGCTGTGTTCATAGCCAAGTCCATCTAGAAAATCAAAGATGTCATTCTCGCTGCTTCCAACCCTGATGAGATGTCCAGCATTAATCTCAATGATTAATTTCGGACGATGTCTAACGATGGTCTCCCTTGATCCAGCCAGCACGGCCAATTCATCCCCCTCCACGTCTACCTTGATGAAATGAACCGGCAGCCCACATAGGAAACTGTCCAACGTAATCACTTCGACAGTTCCAGAACCGTGATCTAAGTGGCTGGCACTAACATTTGGAGACAATACCATTTCTGCTTGGCCTGGAGCACTACCCAGGGCGAATCCGACGACTTCAACATTTGGAAGCCCACGCATATTGTATCGCAGGCACTTCAACTGACTCGGGTTTGGCTCAAAGGCATAGACTTTCCCGGTCGCTCCAACTCGGTTGGCGTAAGCTATTGTGTGGTCACCAAGTGCTGCACCCACATCAACCACGCTATTCCCGGGTTCCATAAGACTTAAGATTCGCGTATCAAATTGAACATCCAGCCTGCGCTGTTCTTCAACCCAACGAGATAAATGGGTATCGTTTTCCAGAACAGCAAACCCATCATTGGTAATTTTCATGGATTGCTTCATCGCCTAACAAATATTCCAAGATGAGGATTACATTGCTTGGGGTATCCCCTGCCCCAAAGGGTCTCGCCATCTAATTGATCGGCGGTGGGCAGGATCAGTCCATAGAGCGTGCCGTCCGATACAAGTTCCAGAAACCATTTTCGCACCGGATGTGGGGCAGGATTGTCTGGAGCGGCCCACCTAGGAAGATCGTGGACAATAAAGATCGTCCCATCGGCGCTTAACGGCTTAAGTGCCTCCAACTCTTTTTTGGTATGCTCCAGTGTGTGATCTGAATCAATAAAAATGACATCAAATGGTCCAGGAATCTGTTCTGAATTCAGAATGTCAGGGGTCCATCCTTCGACAAATCTAAACCAAGGTGCAATTTCTGGGCGCTCGAAGAATTGTAGGTTGTGCGCTGGGCGAGCGTCGATAGCCGTGACATGGGCATCCAGTTTTCCGACGACTGCACGCAATATATGGAGAGTTGTGAAACCGGCATGCATCCCGATCTCCAGAATCCGCCGCGAATCCGTCATGGTGATGAGTGACTCAATGAACTCGCTCGTCTCCGGTGGCGTGATGAACCTCGGCTCAAAGATCGCTTCGATCTGCTGGGTCAAAAGACGACGCAAGCCAGCCTGCTCTTTACGCCGAACCCATTCCTGCTGATAGTTGGCGAAAGAATTCGAAGGCGTTTCATGGCCGAACTTCGGATCCCACTTCCCACCCATTAACTCTTCCTTCGTCCAGTTCATGGAGAATCCTTCATGATGAACCATGACGAACAGGGGCAAACATAAAAGACCTTGCCATGCTCCCGTGCCCAGCGGTCTACGGCGGGCTGCACCTCAATCCACGATTGGCCCGTCGTGTTGTGCGCATAGTCGTGCCCACCCATCAGCCCACCGATCCTCACCTTGGGCCACCAGGCATCCATGTCGGCCATGACGCTGACGTAGGAGTGGTTGGCGTCGATGTAGGCGAGATCCAGCGTGTCGGACTTAAAGTAATCACTGGCCGGAATGGAATAATCCTTAATGACCGCGACCCTCTTGTCCTGTTCGGACAGATCTACGCAGCCTTTGTACCAGCCGTCATAGCCATCTTGGGTTTCTTGTCCCTCCCGGTAAACCTCTTTGTCCTGCACCAGCCAAGGATCGATCATGTAATAAGTCTGACCGTGCCACTGGGACAGGACTGTACGAGCAAAAGTGCCGCGGGCGCAGCCGATCTCAGCAATCGTACCCAACAACCCCATTTCATTGAGCCAAAAGCCTAGAGCCTCCCGGTGATTGATTTGCAGGAGCTTGGTCATTGTCGTTGGACGATCAGGTTCTCCTTGGTTTCATGCACAGCAAAAAACCCCATGGCCCGCAGAAACGCTTTGACATTGGGCCGCTCCTCTGGTGAACGAACTTCCACGCAGATGACGCTGGCAGTCCTCCAAGCCTCTGCAGGCTGGCTCTTGAGGATCGCGAAATCCTCCCACTCGGCATCCATAGAAATCAGATCAAAGGGTCCAATCGGCCACAAGTCATCCATGGTGATGCAACCCACCAAGGTCGTCATCTTGCTGGGCACCATGACCGATCCGCTCTCCTTCAACTCATCGTTGACCGTTGTGCTCCAGGAACGGTCCTGATAGAGATCCACCCACAACCTGCGCAAACCAGCCTTGGGTGTCAGAGCCGCGCAGACCAAAACCGACCGGTCAATGAATGGCTGACAATTCTCGCAGAGCTTCCCAAAATTGCTCCAGTGCGCCTCCACCATCACGCCATGCCATCCAAGTTCCAGCAGGCGTCGGGTGTTGCTCATGTCGATGCCATCGTAGGCACCAACGTCCAGGAAGCGGCCGGGCGGTCTATCGGCAAAAAGCTTAACTAGGAACTCTTCCTCATCATTCTGAGAGTACATAGCGTTTGATTACTTCCATTGGAATCTGCTGGTTTGGTTTTCCTGCCATCCACATTTCCTGTGGTTCATTGATGGAGCCGTGGGACCAGAATTGTTGAATCGGCGTGGGTGGGTCCGGCGCATCGCCTCTTTGCAGAACTGGGTGATAAAGATCGCGCTGTTTCTCCATGGCCACGTTGCCCAGCGTGTTGAACTCGCAAAATGTCTGAGGGAATGAGTTCTCGCAGGACAAGATGTAGTCATCAACGGGATGACCGGTGGCTATCTCCATGCATTTGCGCGTTAGCTCGTAGGTTGACCGGTGGAAGACGCCAGGGTGACAGCGCATCGTCTCATAGAGAACCGGAAATCGTAGGCAGGCTTGGGTGCATTCCTGCCAGCGCATCATCGCTGGGTGCCGCTTGTTGATGGTGGCAAAAGGCTCGTAGCGCAGGATGATTTTCCCATCAATGGCAAAGTCGTCTGGCTCGACCAAGTTGGTGAAGATGCAGTCGGAGTCCAAGTGGGCGATTCGCTCTGCGTCGGTGAACGTATCAGCATGCATGATTTGGCGCATGTGCCAGAGAAAGCCTTTCCCTTCGGGTTCGCAGTGGCCATAAGCCTTGGCGGGGAACGGAATGTTGGCCTCAGCGATAAGCTTCTCGGCTGTCTCGGTGTCATTGGCCGGAACCAGCACGCGCAGGTAATTGAATCGCTTGCAGAACTTGGCGATGGAGAGCAGGCAATACTTCAGGTAAGGAAAATCCTTACCGCAGGTGGCTATGAACAGGTCGGTGGAGATCATTACGTCCAATACGGCTTTAACTGTTCAACGATAGCACCAAAGAGATAATCCTTGGCTCGCTGTTCAACCGGTAACTGATCATAGGGAACAAAACACGGATGCTCCTTTTTCTCTGGATCTTTGACTGCGCCGTATTTCCAACCGGCATCACGCTTCTCCTTCAGCCAAGAATCGTGTGACGCTGATGGTGGAGAAGCGGGATTGTTGAGGTGAAACTCAACTTGGTTAATTGCGCTCTGCTTCTGCCACTCAGGAGCAGACTCCCAAGCGAGTTGTGAGTTGTCGCCTATCGCATGGCAATAGGCTCGGTTGATTTCGTGCGCCACTTGGGCGATTTGGGTTATGTTCATATAATTATTGTGTTTATTGTCGTTCGCGTAATCGGTCTATGAGCGTGCCACTTTTTTCTCTGTGGAAGATTACTGCTTCACGCGGAATCTGATGGAGCAATGGGCTATTTGGCGGGAAGCTCGGCAATTCGCCAGCACCATCAGGCACAAGCTTGCCTCGTTCTACCGCCCACGCCAAACACCATAGCCTGCTGCCGTAAATATTGGTACCCATCTCATCCCTACACTCCACATCCCAAGCGTTGTCGGTATGACTCATCGTGCGCGGGAGTAGTTGCGCGGCATTGGCTGGATAAATAGAAGTGCCATTAACGTGACCTTGAGTGACCACGATTGGCCCGCAGAAAGCTTTCCCGCACCGATCATACTCCGTCTGTAATTCATGCAGCCACGATGAGCGCAAAGGCACGCAATCCGCCTCCAGCCAAAGCCACGGCCGGCCCATCGCTTGCATGGTGCGAGCAGCATGTTGCCAAGCGGCGGTTTGTGGGAACCGCGTTCCCTTTGGAACAGCATAAGCGGTCTGGTGCACTTTGGAGAAGCAGGCGCTCGCCTTGGAGAACAGCGTCGAGACCGAGCGCGGCAACGTGGTGTGATCGTAGGACAGCAGAGCCTCGTGCGTCTGAGAGTTGCCCAGCATTCCGATCCAATCGAGCATCTTACCCATGAGGTCCGCGTCCAAGTTGCAGACAGGCAGCACGACCACGAAGTTCGTGAGCGCGGTGATGCCTAATTTCTGCGCGACCAACTGTCGTAGCGTGCCGTCCTTGTTTCGGTGAAAGAGCACTGCACCTTTGCGCAGGTGATCGAGCGTCAGCGTGTTGATTGGCGACTGGTCGGTTTTACTCGAAGCGAACGTCGGAGGAAGGTCTTTATCGCCCCAGAAGTGGTGAAATAAATAGGAATCTTCGGCCCTAATTAGAATTGGCTCAGCGGCGGATACGTCCCAAGCCAAGTGTGGATGATTACCCACGAAAGGATGGATGATTTCCCAAGCATTGGGAGGATAAACAGCAACTCCACTCAAGAGCCTTCGCGGGAGACCTGGTGAGTTGCATTCGTAAATGTGGCCAAGAAATCCGTCGATGTAGCTTTGCTGAATTCGCTCCAGCCAATCCCGGGATAGCGGCACACAATCTGGCTCCAGCCACAGGAACGGCTGATTGAGTTGAGCGCAGTGTTCGGCGGCTCGCAGGAACAGGGCGTTGGCTCCGCGAGGCCATCCGATAATTGAATCTTCAAGTGCAATGACTGTGACATGGCGAAAGATACGGTTGGCGAGCGTGATGAAATCAATGACCACATCCCAGCGCACATTGCCGTCAACCATCAGCAGGGCCTCATGCGCTGGCGCACCACCAAGTTGCTCAATCCACAGAAGCAAGTCAGCGGCCTGCTCTGCGTCACCGGCGTGAAATGGGATGACTACCTGCATCACGGGATTCGTGATGGCGGCACTTGCGGCACAGGCTGCGCCAAAGCCATCTCCGCATTCTGGAGCAGCGCAATAGCCATGGAACGCACCTGTAGCGGGGTGAGATGCATCACGGCGACGGGCTTACTGAAGTTAATGATCACAACACCGTCTTTGGTGCCGATATCGACGCGCAGGCCCGTCGCATCATCTTCGGCCGTTGGGTAACCATCTGGGAGATTATTCATTGGCTGTGTGTTGTTCGTCGCGCTTGCGGTTATATTCCTCTTCGAGTCTGGCGAGTTCACTGGGCTTACCCAACGCCCAACTGAGCACATCATCAGAAGCGGCCAATGCAATGGCGCTTCGCTCAATGGCCGCTGGCGGTGCACCACTAGCCTGAAGGCTGGCCATGGCCACGCGCAGGTTCTCTTGCATGCGCACAAGTTGTTCCTGCGTCTTCATGTTGTGGCGAGTGGTTGTCCACCCAGCCTCTTCTTGAATTTGTATCCCCACTGGAATGCAAGCACGTCGATTTCTGGGTATCCAATTTTCTTCAATCTTTGTCTGATGCGACCTTTTTTCATTCCCATCAATTGCTCGGCTACCGCAATAGTTACGCGCTTTTGCCCCATCAATACGAAACGATTACCGTTCCTGTTTTGAGCATTTTCTTTGCGCGTTATCCACCTACAATTTCCGGGCTCGTAATTGCCATCGTTATTTATCCTGTCGATTTCAGTTCCGGGGGGACGCAGGCCCATGTCTTCTACGAAATTTCGATACTTTCGCCATCTCGGACAAATCTTTATGCCCCTTCCTCCGTAACGATCATAACTGTTGCACGAAGGCTGCGTGCACCGCAGCACCATTGCTCTCCAACTTAAATAGGTTGGAGCACGCTTACGTAGCTTTTTCATGTAGAACCCAACATCTTGGATCAAGCTTGGCCTTAACTTCGTCCGACGTGTGCGCGAGGATGTGCTTAATCGGAACATGACATTTAAGATCTAATTTGCACATACATGCCAGACAGGTTCCAAGCTCGGCATCATGACTGGTTTTGAGTGCCAGATCGTTTTTGATTTCAATCTGCGTTTTAATCGTGCTGGCGGCTTTGCCTGTGAAGTATTCCAGCAAGCCACCCTTACCGTTTTGCGGGCACGTCGCGCATACCGCAGAACGATGCTCAGACGTGGCTTGATCCACCGGCTGTGCCGAGTTCCCAAGCCATTCCAAAAGCACCCCCACGCCCGCAGCCACTCTCTTACTGGCGCCCACAGCATTTCCGAACCGGCTGTTTTTTTTTGAGTCTTCAGACGTGTAACGCTCCAGAGGCACGTCAGTCACAACGAAGTCATTCCAGCCATGAGCCTGACAGCGGGCGACGTTTTGCTGTTCCACGTCGAACTCAACGCTGGCCATGTCCACGCCCAGGTTATGTTTCTCGCACAGATATTTGTTGGCCTTACGCCGGGCATATTCCTTCTGGGAGATCGCGGCGAATGATCCTTCGTCATCCCTCTTCATGCCGAAGACCGGGTTAATATATCTCCACCCATGGGGGGGGAACGCATTGCGACTCTTCATTCTGGCCATAAGCGGAGTTAAGTAGTGCCCATCTGAATGTATTGACGCAAGGTTTCTTCGTCCATCGTCTCCATGAACACGTCGAAGGCAGGGCGATTCCACGAAGAGGAGCAGTTAGCCCAGTAAGCCTCGATAAGCTCGGGCCGAGTCATGGCTTGGACGGGCGTTGGGGCGATGGGCTCGATTTCGATGCGGGTGCATTCCTCGGCTTTGCTTTGGACTTTGCGCTGGCTGACTTCGAGGATGATGTCTTGGGCCGTGTCATTGCGGATGAAGCCGCAATATCTGAGGCAGTCAACATGGTATTTCGGACAAAGGTTATCTGGATCGATGAGTCGGCGCCGGAAACTGATAACGCGGATGCGAACGCGATCTGGACTTTTCTTTTCTCCTTCACCCTTCCCCAATGGCTCATCCCGAACAGCGCGTTGAGGCTCGGGACTTGGTGCCTGACTATCAGCACCAGCGTTCCTGGCAAATGTGGATTTGCTGGCATAGGGGAAAAACTTCTTCAGGTCGCTCTCGGTCATGCGGGCGCGATTAGCCTTTGAAGATCTGTTGATCTACCCATTTGCGGACCATCGCCCATCGTTGCTCTGGCGCCATCGACCGAAAGCCGCAGTCATCATTTATCCAAACAATCTCTCTAGCCAATGCGGGCGCGATGCCAAATTTGCTGGCTACCTGCTCCGGCTCCTCTGGATCTAACTGCGACATATCAATTCCGCGAGCACGACCTAGGCAGCCAAGGGCACAAACGTCCTCGCCTTCCTGTAGGCTGTTAGCGATAAGTTTTTTCTCTGGCATAGCGTCGAGCGCAGAGGCCAACTCTATAAGCATGGCCTGTCCTCGCTTGCCTCGGATTGCCGATGTGACAGCTCCGCGCCATCGGATTAGCGCCCAATCGCAATCAACGTCTTCGTTGTATCCACTGCGGCTCATAGCTTACCTATTTGAATCAGAAAACCGCCATAAGGTCTATCCGTATTAAAACGGACTAGCGTAGAAGCGGCCCCATCATGTAGAAGTAGCGCAGTATGAGAACGCTTAGGCGCAACAAAGGCTACGTGAATGCCCGGTTTCTGATGTTCGCCGGGGTGGTCTGGGGCATCAGTAGCACCATCGTTGTAGTCGCGATGTGGTTTGTGCGCATGTTGGTTTTATGAGCAAGAAAGAGCATTTCTGCATCGCCTATTGGGATTGGTTGCGGCGTATCCGCACCGACGAACCCAAGCCGGCTGATTACGGCCTCTCGCCCTGGGTGGGGGAGGCGCTGGCCCGGAAGTGCCATGGAGAATTTGAGCGTCGCAGGGTGCACCAGTTGTTGAATAGCCTCGCGGCATGAGCCCAAAGAAGCTTGATCTGCTCATCACCCAGCATGCGGCTGAATGCGTGGAAGAGTTGCTGAACACAGTGCATGAACCCAAGCAGGAGCCGTGGTTCTTAATCATCAAACGAAAGATGCGGCGGCTGATTAAGGAAGCATCAGGGAAAGGTTCGCGGTGAAAAAGCCAAAGCCAATCGTGATGTTCCTGCCCAAAGACCCAGAGGGCAATTCATTTGATGTCTATTACGCCGATGGCCACAAAGTTGGTGAGGTAGCCAAGGAAGTCGATGGATTCTTTTATTTCTGTCCAGAGCCATATATAGGCACCGTGCCAGCCCATGCGCTGCGGGGTGTGGCTGATGAACTGGACCGCCTCAACAAATCCCGGTCAAAGCAAGTCAATGCCTCACCAACCATAACTACCCCATGAACAACGACGCACCCGAAGACACCATAATCCCCACCGACGCTGGAACAACACTGCCCATTCCGCCGTTACCCGCCCCAATCAGGTATGCGATTGCCTTTGGTGGTGGAGCAGTCTTTGCTCTCGCCCTGATGCTGCTCTTTTCGGGTGGCCACTCCACCCCGGCTGCCGCCACCTCACCCCCCACGTCATCTCAGCCCAAGACGGTACAGGTGGTGACCTTGTTCAACTGCCAGTACCTGTCCTTCACTGAGCCCTTCTTCATCCTGCACCTGCCCAAGTGCACCAATCATCCACCGGAACGATGATTCCGCCCTTTCATAAGTTAGCGGATGAACTCGACAAAGCTTTGGCGAAGGATAAACAGCGCATAGCCGAGATGACTGCCATGATGGAGGAAGCCATGGCCATATTCGACCGTTACTTGAACGTGCCTGAATCTGTGGAGTTGCGTAAACGCTGGGAGGCCCTTAAGAATGAATTGGGGCTCCAAAAACTTTCCAACCAAGCAGAACCAGAAGGATGAACAGGAAGAGATTTCCGGCAGCCGGTCTGGCGTTGGCGGCTGTAAACGGCCATTGAGACCAAAGACCAAAGACAGCCCAGATCAGCATTAATATCCAATAGATCAATGAGAATGACATGGTAGGACCTTGTTGTATTTTTTTCGATTCTCCGTCACCAACAGTGGTTGGAGATTGGTATAATTGAAGCACGCACGTTGCTGTGCCTCATCGGTCAAGTCGTAAAGAGAGCAAGGGAAAATGTGATCTATTTCCCAAACTCTCCCATAATTCTCCCAACTCATTCCGAGGCTAAATCGGGCAGACAGGTAACCAATCAAAAACTCGGCCGTGCATCCGGTAAGATCCATCGTTCGTGCAGTCTTTTTTGCCAATTGAACCCTAACAGCACGATTGATTCTGGCGCGAAGTATTTTACCCAACCGAAAACACGGATCCGTTGCGCATCTGAGCCTATAGTTGGCGTTCACCTTAGGTCGGTTTTTGGCAGCCCATCGTTTAGATGCCTGCCTTTGGACCTCTGGGTGTTTTGCTCTCCACCTTTTAGTTATTTCCTTCGATTTCTCGCGATTATTACGACGCCATGCACGGGAATACTCAATTATCTTCTCTTTGTTTTTCTCCTTCCATTTATCAATCCTGTCTTTGGTCTTATCAGGATTTTTTGCGCGATACTTCTTCGTATAGGCAGTGCACTTCTCGGGATTTGCAGCACGCCATCTCCGATTATACTCCCGCAATTCAACGGGGCTCATGGAGGAACATCATACTGGTCGAAACAGTGTTATTACAAGAGTTGATATCCGGTGGCTTCTCCCCAAAAATAAGTCTTGCCAGACCCCGGGGTTTAGGAGTAAAACGCGCTTGATATGAATCGCAGTTGTCGACTTCTTCGAATCTGGTCGCATAGACCGGAAGTTGGTAACTCCAATTCATATCACCCGTCTCCTCACAAGGGAGGCGGGACTTCTTTAGCGGGTAGAGAAAGAGGTAAACTCAGCCCTAGCCAGCGTCAATCCGCGGTACCTGACGCGCCCTCCTTAAACGAAACGGGTCATCCCCAATGTGATAGGGGTGGGCGAACAGGGGCCACAATCGCTGAAGGTTCGACTCCTTCCCCGCTAACTTTAATCCTTGAAACCTGAAGCACAACGAATCGCCATTGCGGAGGCTTGCGGGTGGACACTTGTTGACGACAAGTTAACTGGGCGAATGCCTGGAATCAGTAATACCAGTTACATCCGGTTTGGGAATGAGCCTATCCCCAGCTTTCTTACTGACCTCAACGCCATGCATGAGGCGGAGAAGGTGCTGACGAACACTCAATGGATGTTCTATAAACAAAACCTGCGTGACATCGCCCCAAATAATTTCGATATGGACCGGGGCATGATTCGCGCCACCGCAGCCCAACGCGCTGAAGCTTTCCTGCGCACCATTGGCTTGTGGCAGGAACAACCCCAGGAGCAAACGGCATGAAGGCCCACTGGCGTTACCTGCTCTACGTCATCCGGCATAAGTGGTTTGTCTACCGAGCCGGACGCTGGTGCAATGTTGGCTTATGGCGCCTGATCGTCCATGACTGGACCAAGTTCCTGCCTTGCGAGTGGTTCGCCTACGTGGACAAGTTCTACGGCAACAAGATCCCGGTCGATGAACCCGATGATTTCAGGTATTGGCAGGCCCGCGGACCGGTGGACGCAGCCTTCGACCACGCCTGGAATCACCACCAAAAGGCCAATAAACATCACTGGCAATATTGGGTGCTCACCAACGACAGCGACTCACCCAAGCATAAGGCCCTGGACATGCCGCCGAAGTATCGCCGCGAGATGATCGCCGATTGGATGGGGGCAGGCCGGGCCATTTCCGGCAAATGGGAGGTGTGGACTTGGTACGAGAAGAACCAGGACAAAATCATCCTCTCAGAATTCACCCGGACCAAGGTGGAGGAACAATTGGACTTTTTGAAAGAGACGTTCCGGATAGCCAATCAACTTTGTATTGCAACTTGAGCTATGCCGGCACGAGACTGGGATAAACTAAAACGGCAGGATAAGGCCATCAAAAAGCCTCTTCCGCAGTGGCGCATGTATCCCCAAGGCTTGGGCCGCCATCAGCCCACCGATTACGAATTGGCCAAGGGCCTTTATCCCGGGGCACGCCGACGTAAACGTCGATGAACACACTTTCCAGCAGCTCCTCAACACCCCCGGCAACCACCCCGCCATCGCTCGCAACCATGGCGCAACCATTGGCCGCTCGCAAAAGAGCGCGTGCTGATGCTGACAACCAGTCAGAAGCCGCCTGTCTTAACACAGGCTTAGAGATAGAAAACCAGAGCCGCTATGCTCTGCTTACCTCGAAACACCCCCGGCCCGGACAGACTGTTGACCACCGTTAGCCCTGGAATGACAAAAACCACCGAGCACTGACCCACCCTTAGTCAGTGAGTCTGAAGGTTGGTGACCGAAAACGCCCCGGAAGCTCTCCGGTCGATTCGGCCTCTGTTGTAAGGGGGTCGTGTGTCTTTTTCCAACGCTCAAGCTTATAGGCAATACAGGCTTATAGGCTGATATTCCAAGGCGTGTCCTCGTACAGGAGGCGGGGCCCACGTTTAAATGGGACCCACTCCACAAAGGGCCCCTCCGGGTAGGGGGCGCCCCCACGGGTCCAAGCGCGCAAAGAGATTCCTTGTGCGCGTACGTGTACTACGAGCCTTGAGGCAGGTCCGCAGGGTTGATTGCGAGCAGGGCTTTGTGCGCGGATTGCCGACCAGAGCGTAGGGCGCGTAGGGCAGCAAGCTCAGGCCTGAGTGCGCCAGGTAAAGGCTTGCCGTCTATGATGCGCTTAGCCTCTTGAACGCGTGACCAGGCGGCAGCGCATGATGCGCGGGAAGCTGACGGGGTTTCCGGGTCGAGTATCGTATCTGTGAGGACGCGTTGGATGAGAACGGCTTGTCTGCGGTCGCGTGATGGACCACGCCTTGGGATAGGCTTGCGCATTGGTGTGGGGGTAATTTGCGCGGTTGCGGCGGACATAGGCGGAATATATGTGCGCGATTAGCGGGAACGCAAGGCAAGAGTCATGCCAAAAGCGTTCGGTATAAGTACGGATGGACAGCAAAGCCGTTTAGTGCAATGATGGGTGACAGATGAGCGGGATGAGCTCGCTCTGGAACATCATAAAGACTATGAGCAACACAACGACAGAGGTACTAAGCGAGCAACAGCGGGCATATCGGGCTTGTCTGGAATTGCCCAATGGCGACGCGGCGCAGATTGGGCTTTATATCACGCAGATTCTGAGGACTCAGGACCTAGTGCAATGGCAGGGCAATCCGGCACAGTTCGACCAATGGCTGAAGAAAGCCATTTGCGATTATGTGAACAACTGTTACTGCGTGATTCGCGCCAGAAACGGAGGTGCCCAATGAAGCCCTTCCACACTCCCTTTAATCGTGGTGATTGGGTGAAGTGCCCTAGTGGCCTAGTCGCAATGGTGCACGGGTTCGCCGATGACAAGCGGACCATTGTGCTCTTGAGCACAGACCCTGGGAGCGGCACATGGCAACAGATAGCGCCAGAAGCTTGCTTGCAGCCTTTAGTTAATCCCAACGCCGGAGCGGCGCAAGCCTACCCGGCCGGCCGATGGACGGGAGGGGCGAAGTGAGCATTAGGGACTTGACCAAGCGGACATTTATTGAGGAATGCGCAGGCTGCGGGCATTGGTTTTTATCGGACCGAAGCACGGACAGTTGCCAATGCCCAAAGTGCAAGCGCCTAAAGGGCAGGGAGAACATGGTTGCCCACGATCCGAGTAGTTGTTTGCCAGAAAGGGAAATTTGCGGCCATCCCTGCAACGAATACTTGGAGCATAATCACTGCCCCTGCACTCGCTCTTGATGAACAAGACCAATAAGCGAAAGCAATTGCTGTCGAACATGGTGGCTAAGCCATTGGACCTAACCCACCCTGAAGCCAACATGTATGGGTGCTTTCCATGCCCGTTTTGCAAGTCCAGATACCGCTGGCCAAACCAAGAGCGCCAAGTTGTGTGCGACGATTGCGGCTTAATTCAGCCACAGGACCAGTGATGTCCCCAGAACACGGCAGCCTTACGCGAGCTGCCCTTTCTGCGGATGAACTGCAGAGACAAAGCGAAAGAATCGTTATATGACACGCAAGCAAGCACAGATAATCGGCCGACTTCAGTCCTTCGGCTTCTCATGGGAGGAAGCCAACGCCATCAGGCGAATCGAGATGACCTTGCACTCATGGGCCGAGCAGGAATGCGGGGATGGTAACGACTACTGCTCATGGTCCATTGAACGGGATGAGGCCACTGGATTGCCTTATAGGTGCGTCTATCCCCATAGCGGCAGCATGAGGCGAACCCGCATCCCAGACCGTGAGAAGGGCGCTTTGAAGCGTTTAGAAGCCATTCTGGCCAATCATCCGGAGTGGATTTACTACCATCAAGGCGATCCCCGTGGTTGCTCGCTTTACCTCATTCGCAAGTCTGACATCCAGCCGGGAACCTCACTGGATTCCTGCTACACCCGAGGCATTGCCGTTGCAGCATGACCCTAGCCGCTCACAGCCTTAGCCTTGGCCTGCTGCCTGGCATGAGCCTTGGCCAGATTCGCCCTAATGGCGCTCATCTTGCGCGGGCTCTTGCTGGCCCCGCCTTTCTTGCCCATCAGCGCGAAGTAAGCCGCGAGGGCCGGATTAATCGTCTTCATCCTGTGACCTTACGCTCGCTTTGTAAGAATAGTCAACCGAATAAGCTTGCGGCCCGCAAAGCCGCTATGCTACACAACCACCATGAACACACAACTTGAACCGCTTAGTGAGCAACTTCGAAAGCTTGAAGCCAACGCAGCGCCCGAGATGTCGATGTCGGCTCGCGTAATCCAGGAAGCCAGAGCACGACACAAGGCCGAACTGGACATGCTCTACAAAATGGCTGCAATCATTGACCAAATGCCCTGGCGCATTGCTGATAAATGCTGCATTTACAGCGATTACTTGGACTTCAACGGGCTCACTCGGCAAGAGTCAGTGGATGTAATGCTGATGCTTAAGGCTGGCAAATGGACTAAGAGCGTCAATCTGGCTAACCCCGAAATGATCGATTACAACACCGAAATCGACGGCATGAAGGTGCGGCTCTGGGCTGCGGCTCCGCCTGATTCCTGCCGTGTCATCGAAGTAGAGGAAGAAGTGCCCGCGACCAAGATTGTGCGCCGTAAACTCATCTGCTCAGGGCCCGAGGTATGACCCCGCAAGACCTGCGCTTAATGCGCAAGAAGGCCAGAGTCAGCCTGCAAGCCATGGCTCGCGAACTGGGCTTGCCTTTGTTGGCTGTGCGTGGCATCGAAGACCAGCAGTGCCCGCAATTGTCCCGCGATTGGTCCGACCGCTATGTTGTGGCTCTCGTGGAAGCTTTAACCCGCCTCACCGCATGAAAACCCCCGAGGAAAAGAGAGCGTTCCTCGCCCATGTTGCTGCGGCCGACATCTGCAATCGCTTTGCCACCCATTATATCGACGTGCACTGCGAAGCTGGGCCATGGGGCACAAAGCACCTTGAGGACGTGGCTTCGATAATCGAAGTGCAAATGGCCCAATGTTATGTCGATGCCCTAAACCATGCAGTCAACCTGTGCGCTGGCGTTTCTCCAAGGTGCGGGAAACTCAAAGACCGGGCGATCCGAGATTGCATCCGACTCATTCAAGCCGAAGTCGAAAGATTAACCGCATGAAAGTCGTTGCCTCAGAGTTCATTAAGAGCGGTTTTGCCCACAAAGTCATTGAACGCCGTGGCATGGTCCTGTTAGTCGAGCGCCAACACCGCGATGTGAGCGCCCCACACTGGGAGGTGGCTCGCCTTAGGATAAGCCCCGCAAAACTCCTCCACGGCGTACCCCTCCCCAAATGCGAGGTATACCCGTCAAGCGAGGCATGGGGCAAAAACGGCTGGACTTACAGCACCTTGGAGGAAGCTCGCGCCAAGTTCGATTTACTAACCACACAACCAACATGAATGACTCATCCCAACCAATAGACATAGGCTCGTCGACACCTCAGCCCGTTGCGGTTCGTGGCCCTGAAATCGAGCCGATGCTTGCCCTAGTCGAGCGGGCAACCCGCGACGCCTCTGTGGACGTGGAGAAAATGGAAAAGCTCTTGGCCATGGCTGAGCGATTGCAGGCTAAGCGAGCCGAGAGCGAGTATGACCAAGCCATGAACGCGGCCCAGAGCGAAATGCAGCCTGTAGCCCGCGACAGCGACAACCCGCAGACCCGCAGCCGGTATGTGAGCTACGGCGCCCTAGACCGAGCCGTGCGCCCCATCTACACCGCCCACGGCTTTTCCCTGTCCTTTGGTACTCGAGCCACTGGGCCAGACCGGGTGACCATTACGTGCCGAGTCAGCCACTGGGCCGGCCACACCGAGCGCGTAGAGATTGAGATGTCTGCTGACGGCAAGGGAGCCAAGGGCGGGGATGTGCAGACCAAAACTCACGCAACTGGCTCAGCCGTAAGCTATGGGATGCGGTATCTGCTCAAGATGATCTTCAACATTGCGGTGGGCGAATACGACGATGATGGCAACGCGGCAGCCGGTAAGGCGGCAAGAGGCGGCTCGCAACCCGCTCCAAGACCGGCCAACCACGGTCCTAGACCCGCTCCAGCGCCGACCCAGCCCGCCAAAGCGCCATCCAAGGCACCGCCCAAAGACCTCACAGCGGCCCTAAACGCCTTCCAGGAGCGTTGCAAGGAGCGTTTGGTCATGGAAGCCGCTGATTCCGGCCCCAGCGCCCTTTGGCAGCGGTACGCGGTCGACCAAGGCTGGATTCTGCCCAATGAAGACCTTCGGGCGATGTTGGGTAATCCTACCCAAGTCTTCAAATTGGACTATACGAAGGACGTGGCTGGCAATTCGCCCAGCGTGGCCGCTCAGTTCGAGGCGCATAAAAAGGCGGTCTTGGCGTTGGCGGAGCGCGGCGGTGCTAGAAACGCACCCTCAGAAACACAAGGCGTTGAGGATGAACAGTCCAGCGGCGGAGCAATTTCCATCGCAGGCCACACGGCCCCAGCGAACGTCACCTGCCCCAACTGCGGGCATAAGGACGTAGGCTTGAGCAAAGACTTCGACGGCATACTGCACTGCCGAGCCTGTGAGTGGCAATGGGATATACAGTCGGGCGATTACTTTGAAGAGTACCCATGGCAGAAAGCCATTTGCCCTATCCCACCCAAAGGCATGCCCCGGGCGCAATACCTAGAGCAACCGCAGACCTTGGGCCAGATCGCAAGGCAGGACTCAAAGAGGTGGTTTGGCATCGTGAAAAACAACACCGAGGCCAAGGGATGGATCGGCCGCGATGGCAAAGAGCGACCCCCAAGCCAAGCCGACGTGGAGTTCGCACAAGCCTGCGCTGCTGCTGTGCTCCACATGGAACAATCCAAGACGCGGGCCAGCGAAGACAGCAACGTGCCCTATTGACCTATGATAACCAAACAAGACCTCATTGAATACGACCTGACGCATGAACACGGCGGGAACGGCTTTGCCATGGTTGAGGACATCGACTCGGAATGGTGCCGCGTGGCATGGGTGAAAGAGCCAATCACGCAGGCGTTTCTGGCTTGGAAGAAAAAGCTCAGAGTAACAACGATTTCCAAGTCCAAAGACACCCCGCCAGAGCCATGGACACTAGCCTTCTCTTCCCGGCTCCATGAGCAGTTCATGGACGAATTAGCCAAGGTGCGTCGCGGCATCAAGTCCGGCGAACTCGTTGTGAAGAACACCCGAATCATCAGCAAACCATTCTGACCTATGGGATCAAGCCACTACTACACACCAGACGGCAAACTCATCAGCGGCGGTCTGCGCGAGGCCAGATTGTGCAATGGGCTGGTTAGCCCCACAACGGTCTTGGGCATGATTAAGGGCCCTGGGCTTATCAAATATCTTCAGCGCCAGATGCATGAGGCCACAGCCACAACCCCGCGCAACCCATCGTGGACCGATGACCAGTATTACAACGCCTGCGAGCAATGGGCAGATGAACACAGCCAAGCCGCCAAGGACAAGGGCCTTGCGCTCCATAAGCTCATCCAGGAGTTCCACCAAAGCCTTGTAGGCAAGCTGCCCATGGTGCCCATGGTGGCCTTGACGCCTGAACTGGCGAGCGGCTACGACCTGTATCTGCGCTGGTACGAGAAGTGGGTGCGCAAGACAATCGCCGTGGAGCAGTTCGTCGTGGGCCAAGGTTACGCCGGCCGCGAAGACCATTACTGCATCCTAAATGACGGCCGATCATGTCTGGTTGACGTTAAGACTCAAGACATTAGCAAGCGAAAGCGGTTCAACTTTTATTCCGGATGGAGCCTTCAGCTTGGCTCTTACTCCGGGGCTTGTCCGCCTGAACTGCCCGAGCGCAAAGTGGACTGCATCATCAGCATTGCGGTGTCCTCCGCTGGGCCCGCCCACTTAGAGGCGAAGGTATGGGATCGCCCCCCGTCGTACTACCACGGGCTTTTTATGGGCCTTCTGGCGCTATGGCAGGAGGAAAATTCGTACTGGGCCACAACGACAGACCGGCCTGTGGAGGCGCTAAGCGTATGAAGAACTACCGGGATTGGATGCTGGAATGGGGGCGTCTGTTAGACGGCGGACATTGGAGTCCCGGGGCCGCAGCTGAGTTCATTAAGACCATCCAAGCCGACGCCTTGCGCCATGCAGCTGGAGTTGCTGAAAAGATTTGCAACCAACGTGACAGGTTAGTCACAGGTAAACTGATTGGCGACACACTCCTCGCCGAAGCCGACAAACTAACCAAGCCATGAGTTCTTCCTATGCTCGTCCTTAAACGCCGTATCGGCCAAAGCATCATCATTGACGGACGTATCCTCGTCCAATTGATGAGCACTGAGCGCGGGTCAGCCGTCCTGGGCATCACTGCCCCTCGCGCCGTCCCTGTGCTCCGTGAGGAGATTGTACACCCTCCAGAGCCTAAGCGCCCCCGCTACACCACCCACCCCAGCATAGACGATGGGTATGCGGTCTACGACAACATCAAGGGCGAATCGATTTGCTCTGTGGCCAACGAGGATCTGGCAGACCAGATCGCCCAGGACCTGAACAGGGGCATCGTCGAAAGCGTGACGCCCGATGGCCGCTGGACGGAGGACGCGCCATGAGCCACGACACCTTCCTTGTCCTAATGGCCATCGCGTTGAGCACTACAGCCCAATTCATTGCAATATGCCGAGCCATTCGTGTAGCCGAACACACAAAGCAAGTCCTCACCGAGTTCCGGATGAAGGATCTTCAGAAGCGAATTGCGGAGCTTACCAAGGACCAGTGAATAACCCTGTGAACAAGGCCAATAACTTTTGCTTGCATCTTGTGAGCCGCAGGAATAAAACCACGTCTGTCCGAGGCATAGGCCGACGCTGTGAGAGGCGTTCGACGATTTACGGGCAGCATAGTAACTTCGACTTTGACCGCCCGGTGCTCTCCCAAGAGCGATTCCCATCGTCAGGATTTCTCACCCGGGCGGTCTCCCCTCTGATCGGTTCTGCATCAGCAGGCTCTGTGCTCGACAGCCACAACCTGGACAACCGGATGTTCTTTGAATGGATCGATGGGTCTAAACTCCCACCGTTCGGAGTTACGCCTGAATTCGTTCAGGTTGATAATGTAACCCGCGTTTATGGCAAAGCGGACGATCCATTCAAAAAATTCCGATGGAGTAGCAGACCCGGGCCCCGAATGACGTTTGGCACCAAGCTACCTGAGTGCCGTAAGGGTGATGCCCGGGAGGGAGTAAAGGCTATGCGTCTTGGCTCCGAAGGAACAAAGGCAGACCCGTGCAGGGAAAGCTGTCGCTTTCACCAAAGGAACAAAGCGTTCCTGAGTTGTACAGCTTATAAGGGAAGTACAGCAGTACAGCTTAAAGGCAGTACAGCTTAAAGGCTTGAAGACTTAAATAAATTCAATCGCGCTCGCCATGATTTGTCCTCGATGCAAAAACGAAATCGACCCAGAAGTTTGCTGGTGCGGAGACCCGATTAAGGGCCACGGCCATGGCGAGCACTCCCCAGTGCCGATGGGTTGTGATTGTGGGCGAGTTAAACCTGAAGACTCAGTGCGAAGACTTCATACAATTCCAATTGGAGACCATGAAGTTCATTGTGCTCAGCCTACATGTTGGTGTTTCCCTACACTCATAGTCAAGGACGCGCATACGAGAACCGAGATTTGGACCCATAATGCTAAGGACTGTAGAGAAGCAAAAGAGCGCCAAACTGGAGAAAAATGCAGTGAAGGATGGGTAACTATAGCAGAAATTCTATGAAACTACGAGAAGACGGAATCCCAAGGCGAGCCGATGTCATATTGGATACTCCGACTGAAACCGCAATCAGAGACGCCATTGCGGCAGTTGAGGCTGCCGGTGCGCACCCATTACTCACGGAGGCCGTTGTTTTGCTCGGCAAAGCGAAGGATAAGGTTTCCGACTGGGCCGAGCTTGAGAGATTTCCGATTATCGTTCGGGATACGGAAATCTTATTGAACAACGCCCGCGCCCAAGGGTTGCGTGATGCGGCGGAATTGTGCAAGTGGCGCGTGGGCGGCCCGCAGGCTTTAGTGTTGCTGCACGACCTCGAAGCCGCCGCCAAGAAACTTGAAAGCACGCTAGGATAGGCCCGGCAGCAGAAGAATCAACTCAAGCTATTATGAAAACCGCCGAACAGTGGTGTAATGGCCTGCATGTGCGATTGCGCGACTTCGCAGACCCAGATGGATTTTCTACCCGGGCGGTTTCTTTCCTCCAACGGCGACAACAGTCGTTCTTTGAAGCATTCGGTTGCAGGCCCTTTGTGGCGACTTTCCGGCCTGCGGGTAAGTCAGGTGCAACCCCTGACGCCAGACGGCAATGGAACTTGCAGACGATGGACCCTAAGGGTCGTCCTAGGAGTCCGCTTGAGATGCAAGGCAAGTCAACACGGATACTCCGGCTCTCGATTCGAACGATGCTTCAGAGACTACTTCAAACTTCGCGACGTGACTCGCGGAGGAAAGTCGCCGTTGCTCCGGCAACTCATTCGAACGGTAGTTCGAAGGAAGGACAGCAGTACAGGCTTATAAGCAGTACAGCTTAAAGGCTTGAAGACTTAAAGACTTAAATTCACGCGCACCAGCAACCGAAAACGACATGAACTATCCACCGACCGTTATCTATCACAAGTCCGATTACGACGGCATTTTCTGCCGTGAGATTGCCAAGAAATTCTTGCCTGATGCCGAGTTGATTGGCTGGGAATATGGCGAGACTTGTCCAGCCGTGCCTGAGTCATCGCAACTCTACATCTTGGACCTGTCTGTCCCGGAGTTGATGGATCGCCCGGGGCTCATCTGGATCGACCATCACAAAAGCGCCATTGACAAATATCCAAAGGACATTGTGGGCTACCGCATTGACGGCGTGGCCGCGTGTCGGCTGGCTTGGCAATGGTTCATGCACTGCGCCCTTCCCGATCATGATGGACACGAATTGCCATCAAAAGAAGATTACGTTGAACGCAAGGTCATTGAGCCATTTGCTGTTCGCCTCGCTGGCGAATATGACATTTGGGACAGGAGAGACGAGCGAGCCGAACTGTTCCAGCATGGACTGCGCAGTCAGGAATTGACCGATGAGGTATGGAGTGAACTTCTGGAGCCCAAGGCGCAGATTGGTTTTGCCCACCGGGTTCAAGTTCTCCTGACTCAAGGAAAGGCGATCCAGTTTTATCAGCGCAAGCAGGACGCCAACTTGATGCTGTCGCGTGGCTTTGAGTTGACTTGGGAGGGATTGCGCTTTCTGTGCGTCAATACGGGGCGGTTCAATTCGCTCACGTTCGATTCGGCCGTGAAGCCAGAGCATGAGGCGTTGCTTGGCTTTGCCTGGAACGGCCCGCAAGGCAAGTGGACTGTTAGCCTCTACCATGCTCCGCATCGCACCGACTTGGACTTGAGTGTCATTGCGGTCAAATATGGTGGCGGTGGGCATCGTGGAGCCTGTGGTTTTACGTGTGACACACTGCCGTTCCCTTTATGAAACCTCGTCGCCCTCGTCGCCCCCACACCTGGGGCAGCATTTTCAGAAACGCTGTGGCTCGCGGTTTGGACCACGGTTATGCGGCGTTTCTGGCTGACGCATGGGAGAAGCGGCAGGCTAAAAAGCGCTTAACTAAATGACCACGCGATTCAAAGCCCCAACGATGGATGAAGTGCAATTTCACGCAGCCAAGATTGGCCTGCCCATCAGCCAAGCCGAGCAGTTCTTCTGTTATTACGAGAGCAAAGGCTGGAAGGTGGGCAAGAGTCCGATGAAGAATTGGCGCATGGCCATGGCCGGCTGGAAGCTTAGGTGGGAAGAGAGGCGAGCCGCGCTTAAGCCTAACGGCGCTGAGTTGGTGATCGGCCACACTGAGTTCAAGAACGTTGAGGCGAGAATGAAGGCAATCAAAGATTCCTACGCGGACCATCAAGCATGGAGCGCCGACGATGCCACTAAGTTCAAGGCGCTGAGGGACCGCAAGGTCGAGCTGAAGAAGATGCTAGGGATGCAGATATGAGTGACATCTACAAAGACCCGATGGTCAAAGAGGCGCTTAAAGACGGCCGTCCTCCAAGTGATATTGCCGTGCTGATGTGCCCCAAGTGCGGTGAGTATGGTTACTACAATCAAGGCAGCCACTTCTCCTGCCGATTGTGCGACGGAACTTGGTACTGCTGCGCGGAAGGCGAAGACACACCGGAGGGCGTGCCGTATCTGAGGCTGGATGAATTCCTCACGGTTGATGACGTGACCAATTATGATCCGGACACAGACTGCCCATGAGCGCCATCTTTGAACCTACGCCGCGCTGGAAAAATGCCCCGCCCTTCTGCATCGCCGCGCATCGCATGGCCTTCGCGACCGAGAAGGACCTGCACGCCTTTCGCTCCAAGATTGGCATGAGCGCCTATCCCACCAAGAAGATATGGAAATGCGAGACGTGCGCCCACTTCCACTATGACGGCGCCACGCCTAATCCTGCTGGGGATTCTTCTGGCACTGGGCGATCTTCGAAATGATCACCCCATGAGCAATCCAAGCCAACATGCGATTGATGCGACCCATTACATTCTGTGCGGGCTCGGGCCATCAGATATCCAAGAGCGCAATGCCATTGAGGTTATTCAGTTGGCCATCGACAAATGGTGCGCTGGCCTCAAATGCGATCTGGCCCACACGCAAGCCGACCGCGATGCCGCGATTGCGCTGGTGGACATGAGGCAGCGGGAATGCGCTGAGAAGGACGCGGATCGCAAGCAGTTAGCCAGGGATAATCTGGCCCTGATTGAGAGCCACAGAACAAAGGACCAGCGCATCGCTGAGCAAGCCGCACTCATCTCACGCCTAGAGAGAAGACTTATTGAGGCCGAGACGAGACTGGCCGCCGCAGGGACAGAGAGAGTATGAGATGTGGCATGAAACAAAGAATCATCCATGTCTGCATTCTCCCCATCGCACTTCTGGTCACTGGATCGCTCCATGCCCAAGTACCGTCTCCGCCAAGAAACATGCGCATTAACAGTATTGAGGGCACGCCAGTAGTCCCTCCGGGACAATTCAAATGGCAGGTCGACATCGGCTCAACTCAGCCTTCGACAGTCAGCAGTTACAAGGCGGCATCGGATGCCAGCGGAAACATCTATGTGATCGGCTCCTTCGAAGGCCAAATTCTCTTGGGAACAACACGGCTCATCGGCACTGGCTTGGCTAACGCTTTTGTTGCGAAATTTTCTCCCTCTGGAATTCCTCTGTGGGCCAAACAAATCAGCAATTGCTTCGGCAGGGACATCAAGGTGAATTCGAATGGGGAGGTGGTGATCTTGGGGTACTTCCAAGGCACAATGAATTTCGGCGCTGGCACCACTCCCCTCACCAGCAATGCCGGGAGCTACGACATTTTTATCGCGAAGTTTTCAGCGGACTGGGTGCACCTATGGTCAAAGCGTTATGGGGGCACTGGCAATGAATATGGCCTTGCCTTGGCTCTCAATCAGGGTTCCGAACTATTCGTCACAGGATATTGCGATGGCCTATTGGATTTTGGCAGTGGACCACTGCCGAGTTTCGGTGGATACGATATGTTTTTGTCCAAGTTCTCAAGCTCTGGTGGCTTATCCTGGGTGAAGCGATTTGGCGGTCCCAGCACGGATTTTGGTTGGGCCGTCGCAACGGGTCCTTCTGACGCGGTGGTGATAACCGGATCTTTTCAGGGCACAGCGAATTTTTCAGGGTTGATAATGACGAGTGCCGGCAATTTCGACATCGCAGCGGCAAAGTTTTTCGGAGATGGCTCTAATCCCCATGTGACTAGGTTTGGAAGCACCGGCGAGGACCGAGGACAAGGGGTGGCTATTGATGGGAGTGGCAATATTTTCCTCATCGGAATGTTTACCGATGCGGTGGACTTCGGATCTACGCGGCTCACCAGTTTCGGGAGAACTGACATTTTTCTCACCAAACTCAACGCCGCCTTGGCTCCTGACTGGTCGAAGGGTTTCGGATCCTCGCCCGGAGATAATGGCTACGCCGTGACCGTGGACCGAAGTGGGAATGTGATTCTTGCCGGCATGGTTCCCGGGGCTGTCAACTTTGGAGACCAATGGCTACCCGGAGCAGGCAACGCTCTTTGTCTGGCAAAATTCTCCAATGCCGGATCGCATCAATGGTCCATGCGGGCCGACTCTGCGCATGGAAACAGCGAAGGATGGGCTGTTGCGACAGATTTAAGTGACAATGTTTACGCCACCGGCATTTTCCAATATTCAGTGAGTTTCGGTGGCCCAACGCTCACAGCAACCTTTGGAAATACCCATGGTTTTCTGGTTAAGTTCGGACCCTGATTTAATTTCGCCAATCAGTCCCTAAAGCAGTAGGCGGTGGGTTAGGTAGCGCATTACCTCAAGCCGCTCTTAGTCTCGATGATGTGACTAAGGCTTAAAGGCTGGTTGGCGTTTACTTTCGGCTTTGCGGCTCCTGGTTTGGGGCCAACAAGCCGGATACCAAACCAAAAAACACAACCAAACCAAATGCAAACACTCAAAGTCTACATCACAACAATCGAGCCCATGTTGGGCAGTTCATCGGCTAACCCCGATCTGCACAAGGAGTTCATCGCCGCCAAGGCACCCGACGCCGATAAGGCAGAAGAGGAATTGCGTGCGCTCCCGGTCGAGTTGCAGTTAGAAAAAGCCATGACGGTGTTCCCCAGAGACGACAAGGGGCTGTTCCTGTGGGATTACCAAGTCAAGGGGTTCATCAAAGAAGCGGTGGGGATCGCCTGCGAGACGGGCAACTCACTCGCTGGACCGCTCACAAAATGGACCTACAAACGCGCAGTAGACTCGCTCATCTTCATTGAGCCGCGTCGAATCTACATGACGTTCAATGGCGAGCCGATGATCGGGCAACCAGACAAGCTCACTCGGCCTCTGCGTTGCGATACCATGCAAGGATCACGGGTGGCCTTGGCGACCAGCGAACAGGTGCCAGCCGGAGTGAACCTCGAATTCACCATCACATGGCTGGAGAGCGAGAACGCCAAGAGCAAATTGAAGATCACCGAGGATTTGCTGCGCTGGTCACTGAGCTACGGCAAGCTCAAGGGCCTCGGGCAATGGCGTAGTGGCGGCTTTGGTCGCTTTGAATGGGAGGAAGACGCAGCGGCATAGCAACGTCATGTTAGGGCAGAGTAGAGCTACGCAAGGGCATAGCAGGGCTTCGTTACGCTTAGGTGGCGCAAGGCATGGTGTTGCCGCGGAAAGGTATGGTAACGCATCGGCGTAGCTTGGAAGCGCAGTGGCATAGTGCTGTGAGGTGCCGTAAGGGCAGAGCGATGTCGTGTTACGCGGCGGCAGAGTAGTGCATGGCCACGGCGTGGCAGAGTGTGGTGATGCACCGTCAGGGTGATGCAGAGTGCTGTAGTGGCATCGCGCAGTGCAGTGCAGGCATGGCAACGTTATGTGGCGTAAGGCCCAGGCTGGATAGTGTTACGTGACGTGAAGCATGGGCGAAGCTGGGGAACGCACAGGCTATGCGGCGAGCGGCCGAGTTGAGTAAAGGCAAAGCTGTATGTTGTGACGGCTATGTCCAGTGACGTGATGCGTGGCCAAGGCAAAGCGTGGTCAGGCACAGGCAATGCGATGTCGGGCTATGTCTTGGCGAAGCCCGGCTGCGTAATGCGGCGGCTATGTCAGGCTATGCGATGCACAGCACTGGCTTTGTTTGGTGCTGAGCGGTATTGGCAAAGCGCAGTTGCGCACAGGCGAAGCATCGTCTAGCGCGGGCGAAGCAGGGTCTGGTAATGCGCTGGCAGAGCTATGTGGTGTAGTGCAACGGCAGAGTCTCGTTCCGCACAGGCAAAGCGTAGCATAGGTGTGTGCAGGCGGAGTATGGCGTGTCACCGCAAGGGCGAAGCGGAGCGAGGTGCGGCCATGGCATCGTGAGGTCGCGCACCGCAAAGGCTAAGGCGGGAGTGGGCTTATAGGCTCACTCCCGCTCCCTCACATATACTTCACGTTGCCGCGCTTCTTCTGCGCATGCCGCGCTGTTGTTGTCTCGGGGTGATACTGCGCTTGGTGAAATTCGTTGAGCACCTTCTTGGGCGGACAAGCTTTGGTGGCATCGCCGGGATTGTTTTTGCACATCTCAAAAAACTTGCGCTGCTTGGATGATTTGTAGGGCATAGGTTTAAGAAACACGCAGGCACAGACTCTGGTTTTCTAGCAGCGGATTCGGTTGGGGGAACCGTCCGTATATCTGCACCTGCGCTAATTGGTTCATTGGATTGGGAATACTCGTTGCCGATTTGGATTGGTCTTGTCGGCTTCACGAATGAGTTGTTCCACCCAATCCTGCTTGCCGACAGCAGCCTTTCCTGGCCTGCCTTGCGCTTCGAACATATCGACTGAATCCAGAATCTTGTCGATGAATGTGCTGCTCTTATCCCCGAAGTCCTCGGCCATTGCTGACATGAACGGCTGAGATAACACAGCGGCCCGAACTGCTGCTGCTTGTGCCTGCGGGTTGCGCCCAATTTGGTTGGTTAATATCGCTCTTACCGGAGTCAGGAAATAGAGCGAGGCAACGAGTTTCTGTTCTGCCCACTGAGGAAGGTAACTGAACAGCCCACCTCGAAGCATGCGTTGAATCTGTTGCTGCGCAGCAAACCCACCAGAGCCAGCAAAAGCTGACTCAGCCGCTTCACCGCCTCGAAGCAATTTCGCCAACTGCTCAAAGTCTTGCATGCGGTCTTCCCCGATTAGCTCTTTAAGGCGCTGCTTGTTTTCTTCGCTGCCAAAGACTCGCTCGACCGATGAAGCTTTACCGGCATGAAATGGCTCACCTGCCGCCGTCCTTGCTGCTTCACCAGGAGCCGCCGCACGCTGGGATTGATGGAAAATGCGCTCAGCCGCTTTGCGTTGCAGGTCGTCAATAATCTCCGGGTTATTGGCTAATTGCCCCTTGATGGCCTTAATCTCGCCAACGCTGGCTGTGTCCCACATCCGATTAACAAACTCACCCGCATCGAACTGCTGACCCAATTTGCCTTCAGCGATATCCTTGGTGATTTTGCTGCGATAAGCGGTATTAAGTTTGCGCTGCGCTTCCACCAACCCATCCAAGTTCTGCAACAGTTTGTTTTTGTTCGCGCCAATCAAGAGATTTGCAATGTCATCGCGCTCCACCAAATCACCAGCCTGCACCTGCTCCATCTTCTCGCCGATGGCCTGCAGGTTCCGGGTTGTTTGCGGCCCCAAGATATCTTCAGCCACCGAGCGATTCTTCTGGGTGAATCCGCGTAGATTGGCCAGGAACTGCTTGGCGTTAATCAGTTCATCGCCCGGCAACAAGCTATCCACCAGCGCCCGCTTGAGTGAGCCAAACTCCGGAGAGGTTGCGCCGAAGAAATCCTTGTAAGCTTTGTATTCAGTCGGGCCGATATTGCGAACCAAATCCTCGTCTTGTACAAAGGCTCCGGTCTGATTGTCCCGAAACAGCTTGGACACATTCTTCTCTTTGAACTGCGGCACGTTCTTCGCGTAAAAGTCGTTCGCCTTCTTCCACGCATCGCGAAGTTCACCTGTAGGCAGCGCCTGCGTGCCTTCATTGATGGATTTGGTTAAGAGGTCTTCAATCTCGCCAAGGTAATGGGTATTGACCCCGGGTACCGCCTCTCCTTGCTTGATGCCATTGCGGACCTCGGTGCGCATCTTCACTAAGTCCTGCAACGAGAACTTAGCCCGCTCCAAGCTTGAGAGCCGATTCAGGATCGGCATAATCCCTTCCGGAACAAACTCCTTCAACACTTCGCGCTGCGTCACAGAGGACATAAGCGGCTGACCACTGGGCCCCACCAACCCGGTTGGGACCATGGTGGTGACCTCGGGGGAGGGTTGCTCCTTTAAGAGCTTGCGAGCATCGGAAGCAAGATTGGGTGGCTCGATGATTTTGGTGGTGCCACCTGGAAGTCCGTAGGCTTGGCCGTAGAGCCGTTGCGATTCGTTTTCGAATGCCATCCGTTTGCCAAATGCCCCGGCCCGCATTTGGGCCCCTACGCGCTCCGGATACAATTGCCGAGCCGGCCCAGCGGCCTGAGCCAACTCATCCATGATGGCTTCATTGGCTGCCAGCGCGGTATTGCTGCGGGCCATCTCTTCAGCCCGTTGCAGCGGTTGCACGTTCTGCCGTATGGCGTTGATGGCTTCCTCGCCAACATCTTCCTCAAGCTTCCGCAGCATTCCGACATCGGATGGGTCCACCTTTCCAGAAAGTATCTTGGATTGAATCTGGCGCAGCGCCTCAACCTTCTGTCGCTGAATCTTGGCAAAGTTCGCCGAAGACCCCGGCTGGCGGCTCATTGTGGCCTCTACGCGCTTAAAGAGCGGAGAGCCAATCATCTCGCCTTGGGTCAAAGGATAGTCGATGCCGAACTTGTTTTTGAAATAGTCCACGGCCTCAGCGGTTCCTGCTTCCACTTCGCCTTTAACCCCACCAAATGGACTGATTATCTTGCCGCCAACCTTACCGGCTAAACTCGCTGCTCCACCAATGCCAAGATTAAGTGCTGCTGATGTCGGCACTCTGCCTGCTCGTTCCTCAAGGATTTCACCAAGCGGAGTCGATGACACGGCGATGTCTTTGGCTGCCCCACCGGCTTGCTCTCCAACCCCTGCTCCAATCATTTCTGCTGCTGCCTGATAAAACTTACCGGCCTTTGCCATCCCGGGAATCCTCTTGGTAGCCGCCATGGATGCCAGTGTGCCAACTGTTTCAGGAATCAAGGCGACAGCATGCGGAATTACATTTGCCCCTCCGCCTAATGGCCGAAACTCAACCGGAGTTTTCTTTTCCGGGTCCCAAATGGTGACAAGCGGCTCGCCGTTATCGGCCAAGCGCACATTGCCTTTGCCTGCCAATTCTTCGAGAAGCGCCAGCCTATCCTCGGGCTTTTCTCGCATCAGAATCTTGGCCTTAAGCTCAGATGAACTCTGCTTATCCAAGTCAATGGGGATGCCGCGAAAGTTGCGTGAAACGAAGTCGGATTGGAATGGCTTATCTGCTGCTGGTGGAACGCCAAGGCTTCGACGGGTTTCTCCGACATTGAGATCCGGGCCAGTCGGCTCAGGAATAACGCCCGGCTTAGGCCGATTCTCGCGCAAAATCTTAGCAACCCAATCTTCCTCTTCTTCTGGCATATCAACTTGATTTGGTGTGGTAACGCCTCAGCAATTCCTCGGTCTTTTGTTCGCTCAACTCTCCATTTTGGTAGGCTCTAATAATCTCCTCCTTGGTAAGCGTCCATTCCGGCCTAGGCACACCAAGCCGCTCGGCGTCCTTGATGGACTCCCTGCGAAGCTCATCAATGAATGTTGCGATTTTAGCTCGTGCGCTATCAAGGGATTCTCCGGGACTGGACTTAGGAAGCATCTTCATGTAACGAGCCATGTCCGCATTTGAAACCCGCTTGTCGCCAGACGCAGTAATGGCTGCCACTGCCTTCTCATTGAAGTTTGCCAGCAAGCTTTGAACGTCAGATACCGAGCTAATTTTTATCCCTGGGAAGAACTGGGCCAATCCTTCATTGATCGCCACTCGGTTAATGTTGCCTAGAAGTCCAATAGATTTCGGGCTGAGTTTGTTCCAAAGTTCAGTTCCAAGTTCAGCAGCTTTCTCTCCCTGCAACAATCCAGTCTGAAGGCGTCCCTTGACTGCGGTGGTCAATGGCGGTTCACCGGCAACTCCTTCCCTGAGTTCTTTGGGATAAAACTGCACTGCTCCAGTTGGCCCAACGACAATCGGATAACCTTCGGGCGTCTTGCCGAACGTCGCAGCCTTCGGTGGTTGAATGGCATGCATGGCGCTCGCCATTGCTCCGGGTTCGCCAGCGAATATATCCGGACCCCATGCCGCAAGAATCTTTGGCCATTCCTCACCGGCATCGAGCATCGCTTTGGCTCCGGCCATTCCCCGCATCTGTTGCGCTGCCACCTGGGCCTGCCGTTGGTCCTTCGCTTGCTGAAGCCTGAGCTGATCTTCCCAATGCTTTACCTCTGCGGCCTGTTGTTCTTGCCGATAAGCATTAAGTTCAGCAGCCTGTTGCTGGGCCAGCGCCTGTTGTTGCATCCTGGCGGCATTGGCTGCTTGCGCTTCTGCGGCACTAAGGCCAGTGCGATAGCCTTCTAGGTATCGGCCTACAGGGGCAACTGGGTCGATGTTCAGCCAAGGCGGAATTGGGACTTGTGATGGCATTTCAGAATCTCGGTAGTCTGCGTCTTCTTGGTGGGTAAGCCGAGCCTTGGAGTGGTTGATTGAATAGATTCAATATGTTTCCGCCCATAGCCCCTATTGGCCCTACAGGCGGTCCCGCAGGGTTACCACGATCAACTTGCTGCACGGGTCCTACTGGCCCCATAGGTGCCACTGGCGGACCAAGTGGGTTGCCTCGGTCAACTTGTTGCATGGCTGGACTGGCAGCAGCGAAGCTGTCTTGCAATGCGCCCAACGGTCCCGGGATACCAACAGGCGCTTGACCCTGCTGACCCATCATATCCAGCACGTTAATTGGAGCAGCCTCTGCCTGTTGTCTTGGTCCATGTGGGCCAATAGGGCCGAGTGGCATTTCCATAGCGCCACCCATATCGGCAGGCGTCCATCTGACCGCTTGACCCTGCTGACCCATCTGCGCCCGCATCGGACCCATCAAAGACGCAGGAGGCGTAATCAAATTAGGAACTATTCCCTGCTGTTGCTGTAGCGGTTGGCCTCGCTGCCCGAGTGGAGGCGGACGCCTCAACATTCCGAGTCTTGGATCGTAGTAGGCCATAATCAGAATTCCATCTCGTCGAAATCCCACCCGCCGAAGTCTTGTGGCATATCAAATGGCGTATCCCAAAGGTTAGGGATCGTGTCGAAGTAAGCCGGGCCTCCCTCAAATGGCGCTCCAGGCCAATTAGCCACATTGGCAGGAACTTGTCCTGGTGGCGGGAAGGGGTATGGAACTTGCCCTGGAATTGATGGATTGGGCCTGCCGGGATTGTTGAACCCAAACTGGGTTGGCCTAGTTGGGCCAGTGGCAGCGACTGTTGGTCGAGTCATTGGATTAAACCAATTAAAGCCGCCTCCGCCCCCAGCGCCGAAGCCGCGCCTAAGCCCAGCTAAAGCATCCGCCCTAGCTCGCTCATAACTGATTTCCGGAATTGGCGAGGACCCGCGAACATTAGTGACATCCATCCATGATGTGTTCTCGCCGTAATCCGGAAGTAAATTCCTAGCTGAGTAAGGCGCAACCTTGGGAATCAGGTTCTGGATTGTGCCTTGGTCCTGCAACGCCTGTTGCTGCACCCAGTATTTATTTCTTAGAACGTCACCGACTAGTTTACTTGATGCTGCTGGGCCTCCGGCCACGCCTTGGCCAATACCCCATTCACCCGCTAATTGACCAACCCCGGATAACAGGTCGTCAATATTACCTCTGGCCCGATTTGCGACATTGCCCATCAAGGTTCCAAGCGTGTCGAAGTAGGAAGACGGATACTGATCGCGCAACGCCCGATTCTCGGCTCCAGTGAGACCGCCGATGACTGAGCCAATGTCGCCGATATTGCCAGATATTCCTGACAGCAGATTGTCCAATGCCTCTGTGAGCGTTGGTGTTTTTGGGATGCCTCCCGAAGCCGGATTATAAGTTCCAGGTAATGCCCCCGATCCAGCGCCACCAACAGGCCCCATCGCCCCACCACCACCGCCGCCGTAGATTCGAGCAGGCATGAACGGCGAGCCGGGGCCATAGCCCTGAAGATACTTCGCGTAAGTCGGTTGGTTACCGCCGCCAAAGGGTGTTGCTGATGCCATAAATCAAGTAAGTCGCCCGATGAACTGGTTCCTGAGGTGGGCGCTGCCGAATGGCGCAAAGTTGATAGCAGGCATCTCCCGTCCCAGTTGGTGCACAAGTTCCCCTTGCAGCAGCCGTATCGCCTGTCCATGCCGCTCCTGAGCCATCTGCTTGCCTATCGGCGAATCCATGCTCGAGTACCGCACGCTCTCACACTCGGCAATCAGCGCCTCAATGTTGCCAATGAGCAGGTAATCGGTGTCCACCCGCACCGGCACAAACTCCAGTTTAGCCATCGCCATGACCTGCGTGGTTGCAGTCTCGCTGGCTGGGTCACAGCAGTTACGCGGCAGACCGCCAAGGAAATATCTCCTGTAACTAGCCACTTCCTCCCCAGGTTCCATGGTGAGGATGAGTTCTTGGTCAGACGTATCCGGATTCACCTGATAGAACCGGACTGGCCCTGCCGTCACGCCCTTCTGAATGCCCGTCAGTGAGTTCATCGTGGGCGAATCCACAAAAGGCATCGTCGCATCCAGCATCACGCCAAGGATGTCATTAACCCCATCAAGGCTGATGAGTGGGTTATCGCTGGTATCAGTGCCCTGAACCAGAATGCGGGCGCCTATGTCGCGATTGTCGGTGATGTAGGCCCGCAGGATTCGGTTCTCATCCAAGTCGATGAAGCTTGGGTAGACACCTCGGTCATACACTTCAGCCAAGGAACAGTCCAAATTACGACAGCGGCCGGCCGGTGTGCGTGGTTCCTGTAGTCCAATGCCAAAGCTTAGGAACTCATAGAACTCGTTCTGGACATTGACCGGGTTTCGGCAAATATCCACGTTGATCAACCTGGCAACCTCCCTCGGCAATGTGATGAATGGGTCTGCCTTGGCGACGTTAAACACCATTCTAGCCCATGTGCCCCACCAACCGGTGTCTCCGCTTTCCCGTGCCAACAGCAACCGCTGTGTCGCTGCATTGACGTTCTGAGCGCAACCCAAGACATCCGATTGGCATAACCCAATCGACTGCGGCCCTCGGGAGAGTCTGAAATCAATCAGTCGATTGCGGTTCATTAGCTAAAGTCCTATAAAGGTTTGAGGCCAAATCGCAAGCATCGTTATTGTGGGATGGCAGGATAGGCCGGTGGGGTTCCGCCACCGTACAGTTGAATGGCCTCAGCGTTCGTTAACAGTCTCGCCCAAAACCCGCTTTCATCTTGGCGATAATCTGGGCTTGTTCCCGTGTTCACGCCTTTCAGAACAAGGTAGCCCTTGGTTATGGCAGAGAGATCATCAGCAATCGGAAGGCTTTCCTGCAATGCGCCGAAACCCGTAAAGGAATTGGCTCGCCGAACCCCGAACTTCTTGGTCGTGGCGTCATATTGAATCTGCAAGAAGGTCCATAAAGCTGCCTGAAATGAAGCGCCCGCTGAGAAGAACGTGGCATTGTTTTTCTGGAGATTAATGAACTTCGGAGGGAGCCCTGGGCCGAATATGGACCGGAAATTTATCACCTCCACATTTAGAACGTTCAGGAAATGGATCTCGAAGTTGATGTTTTCGCTTCCGAAAGTTGTGAAGTTAACCCAAGTCGTCCAGGTGAAGCCATGGGCTGGAGTGATGATTGGATTTGGCGTGGTCTGGATACTGGCTATCCCAGCGGGTGCAACGCCATTAATGCGCATGCAGGTGTTTAAGATGCCAACCGACCCACCAGTAACAACGCCTGAAGCAGCCTGGAAATTGTTATCTGGATCGAGTTTGGCTATGAAAGGTGCAGCGCCATCATCGAAATCCCAGTAGTCCACCAGCGACACCGCTTGGCCTACGTGCAGAGCGAATTCTTTTAGGCAGATAGCAGCCATATCAACAGGAGCCGACGCTTACCCGGATGCCGATGGTGAAGTCCCCAGTCTCAGTCGGTGTTCCGCTCAACACCCCAGCAGGCGTCAGAGTCATTCCAGCAGGCAAACTACCATAGGCAATCGTCCAAAGCTCTGTCTCCTGTAGCCCCGGAGTTTCGGTTAGGTTCACCAGATAGGCATCGCCCTCTGTTGCATCAGGCAATGGGTCATTGGTCGTGATGCGGACGATGCAGATCGAGACGGTCTTTTGCTGGAACGAACCAATGGCGTCCGTGGCCCGTACGGTGAAGGTGTAGTTGCCAGTGGCCGTTGGAGTGCCGGAGATAATCCCAGTGCATTCGTCCAATTCCAACCCAGGTGGCAATGAGCCAACAATGACCATCCAAGTGTAATGGATTGGCAGACCGCCAGACCCGCACCCGATGAAGCTTGCTGGCGCATTGAGGTATGGGAAGAACAAGGCAGTGCCGCCCACCGCCTGAAGCGTGACGCTGTAAGCACTGTTCCTGCAACCGCCAGAAGGCGTGGTGACGATGCAGATGCGATGCTGTTGCGCCCGATTCTTGGCCACACTCGCCGCCATGGCGTTGGCTGTCGCTTGGTTAGCCGCCGCGAATTGACCAGCACGAATCGTCCAACTGAAGGTCGAGCCATCTGGGCAGGTAACGGTCTGGGTCACCGCTGCATTGTAGAAAAGCGTGAGAGGATTGGGCGTGCCGGGAGGTGGCTGAGGCTCAGCGATACATTCCAAGGCTGCTCTCCTCGCACAGTCATCGGCATCTTCCTGGCTTTCTTCTGAGTAGCAGTAGGTCTTACAGGCAAATGCCTGATAATTTACTTGCAAATCGTTGAGGATTATCAGATTGTAGATACCGATGTGACGGTCTACATCGATGTCTTCCGCGCTCAGGTTGGCCACAGGATCATCTGAGCACTCACAAACAATCTTCTTATTGCAGGCAATCAGTGGCATCAGCACACCATCCTTTCGTATGGACCCTGTTCCCGAGGCAGCGCGTAAAGGAGCATGCCGCGTACTCGGCACCAGCCCTTGATTGTTATGCGGACTTGGAATTGGTAGCCGATATTTGTAGGCCGCCCGTTCCCGCTCTCGCACCGCACCGGAGGCTTGGGCAGATTCATCGTGGCCCTGAATGACTCGCAGTAAGGCTGGATTGGATACTCCGGGCAACTCACGGGCTCTGTGTCCTCTCGGCAATCCTTGGCGCTGCATTCCTTCCATGCATGCCAAAATACCCAGCAAGGGTTCTGGTCCACCCGGTAGTCTACCACGAACTCAACAGTGCCCAATAGCTTATCAATCCATAACTCCAAGCCATCGAGTTGCTTTAGCGCAAAGGCATCGCCCCAATTATAGGCCGCGCTTTCCAGATACCACGTCACCCGGTTTCCGTTGTTCTCAACCTGCTGATCGAACCGGTCTTGAGTGGTCATTTCCCACAGGTCAATGGAGCCAGTGTCCTTGCTTACGATGGTGGCAAATCCGCGCTGTAACCCGCCAAAGTCGCCCTCGAACAACTGCATGACATCAAGCGCCTCAATCATGCCCTCCCAAGCAGGCGGGTACTTCTCCTCAAGGCTCGTAATCAAGTCAAAGTCCAGCGGCATGAGTCCCTTGTGGGCGACTCCGACCGGAGTTTGAATGGGGAGACAGGTTTGTAAGAGGCGGTTATCGAATTCAATGCCGCTAGCGAAGCGTAAAAGTCTCCGGTCGTTGAAGCGTAAAACCCTGTTCTCATTGCGGCTGATGGAGACATTGCCCCATTGCTGGAAGAAGCGGGTGGCCAAAGCCAGCGACCTCACACCATCCATCGCTTGGTAGAACAGGTCACCGTTGACTCGCACCACACTGCGGTCATTGATGAATCCAAAGTTGATCTGCGCGACTGTTTGTAGCGGGTTATTGTCGGGCCCATGTGCGCTTGGGGCGCCAGCCGCAACCCATTCACTGCGGGTAACGGGGACGTTACAGCGGAAGACATCGCGCCTTGTGCCGATGTAAAGCCGTCCCTGCCCCAAGGCAGTATCTAACTCTGCGGTATGGGTCAGGCCCCTGATGTTACCTGATTGTGCCGGGACAATGAACCCATCCCCCGCTAACGATAACGGGGATTCCGTTACTTTAAGCACCGCGTCCCGGTAATCGTAAAACGCCGTGCCGCTTAATCCCTGCACGATGTCCCCAGCCGCGTAGACTCGGCCGAAGGCATACCAGAGACGGCCCATGTAGTAATCCATGGGGCCAGCCGCAGGGATCTCGTTGATGTTTGGCCCAGAGAGATTGCCGGTGATTCCGTTGCTGCGTCGCAGGGTTACCCCATCCCAAATCAGTGGCAGCGTGATAAAGTCTCCACCTTGAATGACCAAGAACTCCTCGGCCTGCACAAAGAACGCTTGCAGTTCAGCGGGAGGGTTGGTTAATCCGAACTCAACCGACAAATCTCGCACCGAATTGTCCGTATCGACGCGCACGAGGTAGATGTGGCCACCAATTGAAAGAACGAGGTAGGGATTGGCGAATGGCGGCTCGTACATGTAGCCACCCTGAAACACCCCGGGCCACGGGAAACTTTGCACCAACGGCTTCCATCCTGTGCGCTGGGTGATGCCGCCTCC
>Ga0207712_10000214_pt1 | contig 57860 bp, 48 predicted proteins | sample KBSS44metaG_FD_184402 | JGI IMG/M metagenome (GOLD analysis project Ga0207712, IMG submission 184402) | Switchgrass rhizosphere microbial communities from Kellogg Biological Station, Michigan, USA - KBS S4-4 metaG (SPAdes) (version 2) | ecosystem: Host-associated > Plants > Roots > Rhizosphere...
AGACCCTTGCAATCGTCGCGACATAGCGCGCGCGACGAGAGCGCCAGAATTATTTGTTCGCGAACGAGATCGTCGATATCGATCGCTTCGCCGTCAAAGACCGAAACGGCAAGGTCATCATCCTGCAGCTCGGCGACTGGTTCGGCCGCATACACCGCCGCCGGCATGTAATCCACGTCAAAATCGGCGTCAACCTGCGTGGTTATAGGTTGTAGGCACCGGTCGCAATCGAGTTCCACCGGCGCGTTCAGGTGACCTTTGACATTGACCTGGCCATCCTCGCGGCTGACGCGACCTCGTACTTCCACTTGCCCGGCCAGGCGCGCTCGCTCGTCTTCCAGCGACAGTTCCCCTGGTTCAAATACGTGGGCAAACTGGCGATTTGCCTCATCCAGCTTTTCAAGCTCAATTCGCATCGCGGCACCGCTCTGATAAGTCCGGCGGTTTTTTGCACCTGAAGCGCAAAAGTCCCAATTATAGCCAGCAAACTACAGGTGTCAACGAGCCAGGTCGATTAGTGATGTCCCACAAGTTGTGTTGCCGCAACGTCAACGCGGAGCGGGGATTACCGATTTTCGTTACCGCCTCAATCCTTGCGCGAGGGTGCGGCTTTATCTTTTTCGCATCGTTCGCGCCAACTGCGCTCCAGTTCTGCAGTGTTGATACTGCCCGCCTCCGCGAGTGCGTCGACCAAAGTTTTCACCAGCGTATGCGTAGCGTAGGTGTTTTCTGATTGCCTTAGCAGGAGACCCAAGCCCTTCTCGAGTCTTTCGGTTAAGCGCGCCAGCCGGTTTTCCAGGATCGACAAGCGCTCGAGCAAGTGTTCCTCGTGGGCTGTAGTCGCCGCCGCGCCATCGTGCTTCATCGCCGGGGGTTCCACCACGATCATTAGGCGCGTGCCGCAACGCGCACAGAATTCCTGGCCCAACGGATTGGGAACTTTGCACTTCTGGCAATAATGGGCGATGGTCGGTGGCTGCATTCGATTCTTGTACGATCACGCGTACTCATAGAACCCGCGTCCTGTCTTTCGGCCGAGCCAACCCGCGTCAACGTATCGCTTCAACAAAGGACACGCGCGGTACTTCGGATCGCCTAAACCCTCGTGCAAAACGTTCATGATCGCCAGGCAGACATCGAGTCCAATGAAGTCCGCCAACGTTAGCGGTCCCATCGGATGGTTCATGCCCAGTTTCATAATGCCGTCGATACTGTCTCGCGATGCCACGCCTTCATACAAAGCAAAAATCGCCTCGTTGATCATTGGCATTAACACGCGGTTCGAGACAAAGCCGGGCGAATCCTGACACTCCAGCGGCGTCTTCCCCATTTTTTCCGTCAAGGCGACAACCTTCGCGTGCGTCTCATCAGAAGTCGCGATACCGCGAATCACTTCCACCAGCTTCATCACCGGCACCGGATTCATGAAATGCATTCCGATGACTTTGTCCGGACGTTTTGTCGCAGCCGCTAATTTTGTGATCGAAATCGAGGAAGTGTTCGAAGCGAGCAGCGCATCAGGTCCGGTAATCTCGTCGAGCGATTTGAACAGCTCGCTTTTCACCGCGAGATTTTCCGTCACCGCCTCAATCACGATCGACGCGCCCGCGAGCGCCTGCAGGTCAGTGGCAGTTTTGATGCGGCCGAGAATCGACTGCTTCTCTTCGCCTGCCAACCGTTCCTTATCAACGTCACGCTGCAAACTCTTATCAATCGCAGACAAGCCGCGCTGGAGAAACTCATCGGCCACATCGCGCAGCACGACGTCGTAACCGGCCCGCGCTGCGACCTGTGCGATGCCGTTGCCCATGGTGCCGGCGCCTACCACTCCGATGATTTCGCTCAAGCGTTACCTCTGACTACCGCCAATCCGGCGGGTCCTTCGGGGGAATGTATTCAGGGTTGGCTGCGGTACCTTTACGCGCATTCCAATCAACCGGTTGCGGTGATCCGTGCAGCGCATCGCGCATCTGCCCCACTTGCCACGAGAACTCGTTCGGCGCATACCACTGGCGGCCCTTCTCGCCAAAGAGAAACCAGAACGTATAAATTCCCAGCGCCGTGCCCATAGGAATACTCAATAGGGCGAGACCGGCCGACACTGCGCCCGCTGCCTTGCTCCATGATTTCCGTTTAAGAAAGGCGTATCCCGCCAGCAGCGGGGGAATTGTCAGAAGGAGAGAGAAAACCGCTACCACGATTACCATCACCCCAAAGAATATTGCCGGCGGTGCGCCGGCGTCGCGCGACGCGAAGGGCATCGTGATCCCCAAAACCAGAAATACAAAGACCACGATCAGCAAACTGAAAACGTGCATGCCACCCCAGGCGAGGTGCATGATGCCCAGAATCTTATTGTGATCTTCTGGTCGCACAGGTTAGCTCGTTCTCTCGACGGCCATTGCCACTGCATTGCCTCCTCCGAGGCATAAAGCGACCAATCCGCGTTGCGCGTCTCGCCGCTTCATTTCATAAAGAATGGTCGTCAACAAGCGCGAACCGGATTGACCTATCGCGTGTCCGAGCGCCACCGCGCCGCCATTCACATTTACTTTGTCGGGATTGAGTTTCAGCTCACGAATAATCGCCACGGCCTGAACTGCAAAAGCTTCGTTCAACTCGATCAGGTCGACTTGATCCAGCGACCAGCCCGCTTTCGTCAGAACTTTCTGAATTGCTTCTACCGGCGCCATCATCACTAACTCCGGCTGAATCCCGGACGTGGCCTGCGCCACGATTCGCGCCATCGGCTTCACTCCCAGCGCCGCAGCTCTGTCCTTCGACGTTACTACCAGCGCCGACGCGCCGTCGTTCACGCCTGGTGCATTACCCGCGGTGACGGTGCCGCCGTCCTTCTTGAATGCCGGCTTGAGTTTTGCCAGCGCTTCCATCGAAGTATCTTCGCGCACCGTCTCATCAACATCGAAAAATCCTGGTACGCCGGCCGGCTTCTTCTGCGGAATTTCAATCGCGACTATCTCGTCCTGAAACTTTCCTTCCTTGATCGCCGCCGCTGCTTTGCGATGTGAATTCAGCGCATACTCATCCTGCTCCTCACGAGTGACGTGATAACGCTCGGACACGACCTCGCCGGTGTTTCCCATGTGGTAGTTTTCAAAAGCGCACCACAATCCGTCGTTGATCATGGCGTCAACCAGAACGCCGTTGCCCAGGCGATAACCTTCGCGCGCTTTGGGAATCAAATAAGGCGCATTGCTCATCGATTCCATGCCGCCGGCCACAACGATGTCTGCGTCGCCCAACTGGATGGCTTGCGCGGCCATCATGACGGCTTTCAATCCTGAGCCGCAGACTTTGTTAATAGTGACGGCCGAAACCCCGAAAGGAATGCCGCCACGCAACGCTGCCTGACGCGCCGGGTTCTGGCCCAATCCGGCCTGAATCACGCAACCCATGATCACTTCGTCGATGTCTTCCGGCGCGACGCCCGCACGTTTTACGGCTTCGCGCACAACTATCGCGCCGAGGTCGGTGGCGGAAAAATTCTTCAGTGCGCCCTGGAACTTTCCCACCGCAGTGCGCGTCGCACTAATGATTACCGGTTCCCTTATTTCGCTCATGCAAACCCTTGTCTGTACGCGTAGCTGCTAACGGCGGAATGACTGCCGCGTTGCGGATTGTCGCGCTGTTGATTGAATCGTCTTCACTATTTACCATTACCCCGATCGTGTCAAGCAGCCCTTATCGCACGAAAATGCCCGCCAATCCCGCGTTTGGAGCGTCTGCCGTCGAGTGTTAGACTCCCCCGGTAATTCAACCTCGTAAGCGTTAACGGATAAAGCAAAGCATGCAGGCATTGATACTAGCTGGGGGCAAGGGTACGCGCCTTCGTCCCCTCACTGTTTACACCCCGAAGCCGATCGTTCCCATCTGCAATCGTCCTTTTCTCCTTTATCAGATCGATACGCTGCGACGAGCGGGCATTACCGACATCACGCTCTCGCTTTCGTATCAGCCACAGAAAATTGAACAGCAACTTGGCGATGGTTCCGACTTCGGAGTCAATCTCAAGTACACCGTCGAGCCGCAGCCGATGGGCACAGCCGGAGCCTACAAGTACGCGGAGGAATTGATTCGCGAACCGACGGTGGTGTTCAACGGCGACATTTTGACCGACCTGGATCTGAAGGCCGTGGTCCGCGAACACAAAGAACGCGGCGCAATGGCGACGATCGTCCTGACTCCGGTCGAGGATCCCAGCGCCTACGGTGTAGTTGAAACGGAAAAGGCAGGACGAGTGCAGCGGTTTTTGGAGAAGCCGAAGCCCGAAGAAAGCTCTTGCAAGAACATTAATGCCGGAACGTACGTGCTGGAGCCGGGCGTGCTGGATCTGATTCCGGCTGGTGAAAATCATTCGTTCGAGTACGGGCTTTTCCCCAAACTCCTGGAGCGCAAGGAATCGTTTTTTGCGCACGTTCCGCAACGGACTTATTGGATGGATATCGGCACGCCACTGCGCTATCTGCAAGCTCATCACGATCTATTGGCGAATCGGGTGACCCGCATTCATATCAAGGAACGTTTAGCGGAGTTCGACGCCGCGACCATGGCTGAGATCGATGATCTATCGATGATCGGACGCGATTGCGTAGTTAAGCCCGGCGCGCAAATCATTAATTCAGTGCTGGGTCCCGGCTGCTTCCTCGAAGAACGCGCGCGGGTCGAGAATTCAGTCATCTGGTCGCACACACGCATCGGCAGCGGGGCTGAAATCAAGGACGCAATCATCGGCCGCGGTTGTCACATCGGCCGCTCGGCCAAAGTCGTTCCGGGTACAGTGTTAGGCGACAAGACATCGCTGACCGACTACACGCAAACCGGCGGCGCGTGGTGAGACATACGCGGCTTTGCCGCCGCACAGTGCGGTAAGGCTCAGCCTTACCGATTAGGTCCTTATTAGTTATTCCGAGGCTTCGCCTCGCGGTGAGGCGCAGCCTCACTGAGAAAAACTCTGATCGACGGTAAGGCTGAGCCTTACCGCACTGTGCGGCGGCAAAGCCGCTGCGCGAAACCTGCGTGGCCAAGCCGCTGCGCGAAACTTAGATGCCGCCAGTGGAAATGACCAGCACACTCGACCCTATCAAATTTGGAACTGACGGCTGGCGCGCGGAGATTGCCGGCGCCTTCACTTTTGCCAACGTCGAACGCGTCGCACAGGCTTACGCCGATTATCTTCGTTCGCAAGTCAAACCGGATTCACTGGTCGTCGTTGGTTACGATCGGCGCTTTCATTCAGAGAATTTTGCGCAACGCGCCGCGGAGATTCTGACCGGCAACGATTTTCGCGTCTCCTTGTTCAATGAGCCTGTCCCCACCCCGCTGGTTTCCTGGGCAGTCAAAGATCAAAGCGCAGCCGGTGGAGTTGTTATAACCGCTTCGCATAATCCGCCGCACTTCAACGGCTTCAAGATCAAAGCGCCCTGGGGTGGCAGCGCGTCGCCGGAAACAACCGCGGCAGTGGAAAACCTGGTCGACGCCGGACCAGTTAAGCGAGCTGCGTTTGTCAGCGACGGTATCGATAGACGGCTGCAGGATTCTACAAAAACCTATCGTGAACAGATCGCTTCCTACATTGATCTTGATCAACTAAAGAGCTCCGACGTATCAGTGATTGTCGATCCAATGCACGGCTCAGGCGGACGTTGGGTGGAAAGTTTTCTGACCGGCGGCGCGCTACAGGTTGAAACGATTCGCGCGGACCGTGATCCACTATTCGGTGGCGTGAATCCCGAACCAATCGATCAGAATCTGGCGCCGCTGAAAGGCCGGGTGGCTGGAACCGGAGCGATTGTTGGCCTGGCTACGGATGGTGATGCCGATCGCGTGGGCGCAGTTAACGAGCGGGGCGAAACGATGACCATGCACGAAGTCGTGCCGCTCATCCTGCTGCATCTCGCGCGGAAACGAAACATGACCGGCGGCGTGGTTCGGACTTTCTCTCAGTCAGTGCTGACAAAACGAATCGCCGAGTCGTGTGGTCTCAAGGTTTATGAAACGCCGATCGGATTCAAGTATGTGGCCGATCTGATGCTGCGCGATGACATTTTGATGGGCGCGGAAGAATCGGGCGGCATTGGCGTGAAGGACCACATTCCGGAACGAGATGGGGTATTGAATTCGCTGCTGTTCCTGGAAGCGATCGTAACCGCCGGCAAGACGCCCTCGGAAATGGTTCGCCAGATGCATCGTGAGTTTGGCGAGTTCTATTTCGGCCGCCGCGATCTGCATCTGGAAGTTAAGCGGGGCCAGGAGTTCGTTGCGTCGCTCGCGGCCAACTCGCCGGCAACGGTCGATGGTCAGAAAGTTTCCAGTGTAGAAACCGTCGATGGCACCAAACTTTTGTTTGACGATGAGTCATGGCTACTCTTCCGTCAGTCTGGCACCGAACCAATGCTGCGCATTTACTGCGAAGCAACGTCGCAGGAAAAGCGTGACCGTTTGCTGGACGAGGGCGTTAAAGCTGCGCCCTGAAGGTTTCTAAGAGCGGCAACTCTCAAGGCTTTCCTGCACGGCGCAGGAAAATGTTGACACTTTTATCGTTCGCGCCTAACCTCACGACAAATCCCCCAATTGAACCTTAAACCGCTTAGGCGAAGGAGACTTCGCCTCACCTTACAGGAGGTCTGTCATGGGGCTGATTCTGATCATCATTCTGGTATTGCTGTTGTTAGGCGCTTTGCCTTCGTGGCCGCACAGCCGCAACTGGGGTTATGGACCAAGCGGAGGCTTGGGGTTGATCCTGATTATCATCCTGATCCTGGTACTGATGAAGATTGTCTAAGCGGTGCGCTTCTTACCGCATTGTAGCGAAGCTCTTTGGAGTGCGCTGACCTGTCAGCGCTTTCCCTCGTCGCGTTGACCAGGGGCCGCCACAAACCAAAGCGGCGACAGGTCGCCGCACTCCAAAGAGCGAAGCTATTTCGCTGAGGTCAGTACCGCCCACGGTAATGGGTGGGTAAACTGAAAGACCAATCCGCGACCGCGGACGGTACTGACAAGAATGCCTGAACTCCCGGAAGTCGAACATGTTGTGCGAGCTTTGCGGCGCGCGGTGACGGGCCGCCGCATCGTCGCGGCTGAGCTGAAACTCGCTCGATTGGCCGGTGAGGTTTCGCCACGCCAGTTCGCGCGGCGTTTGCGCGGCGCGCGTATCGAACGAATTCGCCGTCGCGGCAAATACATTCTGATCGACCTGGATGGTGCGCGCGTGCTGGCTGTGCACCTCCGCATGACGGGCAAGTTTGTTTGTCTTCCGCTGGAATCCCCACTGCCAAAACACGCGCACGCAATCTTCTATCTCGATAACGAACGGCGTCTCGTCTTTTGTGATCAGCGACAGTTCGGCAAACTCCTGCTGGTTCCGACGGGCGATCTGGAAAATATACCTCAGTTAAGTTTGCTGGCGCCAGAGCCTCTCAGCAAACACTTCACCGTCGATTACCTGCGCGACACGCTCTCGCGTTCACGACGCTCGATCAAAGAACTCTTGCTGGATCAGACAAGAGTGCTGGGATTGGGAAACATCTACGCCAGCGAAGCGCTTTTTCTGGCGCGCATTAATCCCCGGACGCCGGCCCGGGAAATCGGACGACAGCGTGCTGGACGTTTACATGATGCGATTCGCACAACGTTGCGGGACGCTATTGCCGGCGGCTCAACATTAAGAATTGATCTGGATGAAGAGGACAGTTCCTATATCGGAAGCTCAGAGAGGTTCTGGCGAGTGTATGAACGCGAGGGCGAACCCTGCGTCAATTGCGGAACAAAGATACGACGCCTGGTCCAAGGCGGGCGGTCAACCTATTACTGTCCGAAGTGCCAACGAAGGTAATCCGCAGACTTCACAGATTTCAACTTAGACCACCGTTTAGCGGCGGGCTACCGCCCGCCGATCGTTATCCTTCGAGGAACTGCTTCACAATCCCTCGATTATAAATTCGCCACAATAAAATCCGTCATCATCTGACGCATATGCTTCAACAGCAGCGGATCTGTCACGCCGTGCCGCGACTTCGGATACAGCATCAGATCAAACTGCTTGCCGGCCTTCTGCAATTCATAGACAAACTGCATCGTGTTTTGCATGTGCACGTTGTCATCAATCGCGCCATGGATCAGTAAAAGTTTCCCGTGCAGATCCTTCGCCGCCCGCGCCGGCGAGCTTTTGCGATAGCCCTCAATGTTGTTCTGCGGCATGCCCATGTAGCGTTCGGTGTAGATTGAGTCATAGTCGCGCCAATCCGACACGGTTCCGCCGGCGATACCTATCTTGAAACTCTTGCTGTGCGTCAACGCGTAGCTCGTCATGAAACCACCGTAGCTCCAACCCCAAATTCCGATCCGCTCTCCATCCACATAGGGCTGCGTCTTCAGCCACGCTACCCCGTCTTCCAAATCACGCAGCTCAAGCTCGCCAAAGTTTTTGTAAACCGGCCAGGTCGACTCCAGACCTTTTCCACTCGCCGTCCGGTTGTCGCAGACCCAAATGATGTAGCCCTTTTGCGCAATCATCTGGTGCCACATGTACGTTACGTTACCCCAACTGTTCTTGACTTGCGGCGCGTGTGGCCCGCTATAAGTAAACGAGAGCACCGGATACTTCTTCGCCGGATCGAAGCCGGGCGGCTTGATCATCATGGCCTCCATCACGAAGCCGTCACGCGTTTTCACCTGCATCAATTCCGCTTTGCCCAACTTGTACTGCTGGAGGGCGTCGACTTTATTCTCTTCAACGACGCGCGCCAGTTGACCGTCCGCGCGATAGAGCCGAGTCTGCGTCGGAGTATTGAGATCGCTCCACGAATCGAAAAACAGTGTATTGGTGGAATTGAAATCCCAGCGGTGAGTTCCCTCGCCCGTAGTCACACGCGTCAGGCCCGTGCCGTCGAGGTTTATGCGGTACCCCTGTGGTGCGATTGGGCTGTGCTCCATCGCAGTAAAGTAAAAAACACCCTTCGCTTCGTCGAGCGCCTCGAACGAACTCACTTCCCAGCGGCCGTCCGTTACTTTGCGCAATAACTTTCCGTCCGCGCTGTAGTGATAGAAATGGTTCCAGCCGTCGCGCTCGCTTTGCCAGAGGAACGATCCATCTTTCAGGAAGACCGGTTGGTCATTGATGCCGACCCAGGCTTTCGAAGTTTCGTGCAGCACGGTGTTTGATTTGCCGTCAGCCGCGTCAGCGAAGTTCAGGTCAAGAAAAGTTTGCTCGCGGTTCTGCGCCTGGTAAACCACCTTTTTGCCATCCGGCGTCCACATCACACGCACAATCAACGAGTCGGCCGGCAAATACTTGTAGGTATCGATCCAACGAGTCGCGCCACCGCCGGCGCTGATGACGCCGAGTTGGACCAATGGATTCGGATCGCCGGCTTTAGGATATGGCGTGACCTCGAGGTTCTGGTTATAAGGAATGTGATCGACGACCGTGAATTCGGGCACCGGACTCTCGTCAAACCGCAGATAGGCCAAACGGGTAGAATCGGGACTCCACCAATACGCGCCAAAATTCCCGCGCCCGTACAACTCTTCCTGGTAAACCCAGTCCAGCCGGCCATTCAAAATCTTTGAACTTCCATCGCGGGTAAGCGCCCGTTCTTTCTGGGTCGCAATGTCGGCGACGTAGAGGTTGTTGCTGCGAACAAAACTGACCATCTTTCCGTCAGGACTGAACGATTCGCCAACTTCCTCCTCCGGGCTGTTGGTCAACCGCACAGCCTTGTCCGAGCCAAATTCGTAATAGAAAAGATCGTTCGCTTCATTCAAAAGAACGCCAGTCTCGGCTGGATTCAGTTGATACGAAGTTTGATTGGCGAGCCGCTTCGCATCGTCTCTGCTAATGCCCGACAGCATTGCCAGCGCAGCCTGCATCTTCGCGGCGTCATAGAAAGGCTTCGCGTCACCGGTCAGCGCGTTCACCTTCAGCAATCGCGGTGAGGCGGTGCGTGACGGATTGACTTGTGTGTAATGAGTACCGTCCTTCAGCCAGCGAACATTCGCCGGCGTGCCGCCGAAATTAACTTTCTTTGCCGGATCGAAAATGTCATCAATCGTCAGCAGCTTGTCCTGGGCCACGGAGAGCGACGCCAGGACCAGCAGGACTACCAGGCACATGAATCCACGAAACACTTTTGGCACTTAACTTTTCTCCTCTTTAATTCAGGCAGCTTCCGCTCGCGGCGTCATCTTTTTGATCAGGGGTGTTAACACTGCCAGAATCAAAGCCGCCACCAAAGTAATGACCGCGAAGATTGCGAAGCCTTTCGTCAAGACGGCCGTGTCATTTCCTTCAAACAATCGCGTCGTCAGACCGGCAATATAACTGCCGATCGAAATCGATAAGAACCACACGCCCATCATCAACCCCACCATTCGCGCCGGTGAAAGTTTGGTTACCGTGCTGAGCCCGACGGGACTCAAACAAAGCTCGCCCAGCGTCTGGATGAAATAAACGCCAATCAGCCATAAAGGACTGACTCTGCCACCGCGGGTCAGCATCGACGCGATCGTGACCAGTACGAATGCGAGTCCGGCGAACAACAAGCCAAAGGTAAACTTGCCCGGGCTCGAGGGCTGGCGATCACCCATTCGTTGCCAGAGCCAGGCAAACAGTGGTGCGAGGATAATTACGAAGATGGCGGGAACGGATTGGAACCAACTGGAAGGATACTGCCAGCCAAAGATCGTTGTTTGAGTAAGCCGGTCGGCAAACAACGTCAGGCTTGAACCCGCCTGTTCATAGGTCATCCAAAACAAAATCGAAAAAACAAAGAGAATGAAGATGACCAACACGCGCTTCAGCTCATCACCGTTAAGCAATCTGGTTGTGCCCATCAAGTAGCCGGCGAAAAACCCGACCACGAAAGGAAACAGGGCTGAAAGAATTCCCTCTTCCCCAAAGAAAAAGCCGAGTCCGCCGCCGATCAGGGCTCCGAAAATCGCCAGACCCAGGGTGACATAATCAAAGCCGTTTGCGGCGGGCTGCTCGATGCTGGGCTTTTGCGTTTCCGGCTTTGCCCCAACCGTCGCCAATCGTTTGCGACCCAGAATGTATTGCACCAATCCAAGTGTCATGCCCACGCCGGCGGCGCCAAAACCCCAATGCCAGCTTGCGTTCGGATTGAAACCCATCGACGCGATGAAGTTCCTGAACCAGGGATGCTGGGCCAGGAAACCAACGATGATTGGTGAAAGAAAGGCTCCCAGATTGATTCCCATGTAAAAGATCGAGAAGCCCGCGTCGCGTCGCTTGTCAGTCGCGTCGTACAACTGTCCCACCATGGCGCTGATGTTTGGCTTGAGCAGCCCCGTACCGCAGGCAATCAGGATCAATCCGGCATAGAAGTTGGGTACCGTATTGATAGCCATCGAGTAGTGGCCACACGCGATGACAATGCCGCCGATGAGGACCGCACGTCGCGCCCCCAGGACTTTGTCTGCCAGCCAGCCGCCAATCAAGGGCAAGTACCAAACCGACGAAACATACGTCGCATAGATGATGCTGGCGTACTTTTCATCGAAGCCCAACCCTCCGTCGACAAAGGTCTTGGTCATGTAGAGCGTGAGAATCGCGCGCATCCCGTAATAGCTAAAGCGCTCCCACATCTCGGTGAAGAACAGCGTCGACAACCCACGCGGGTGACCAAAGAAGCCGGTGTCCGCAGGGCTAACTGAACTTCCGCCAGTGCCGTCTATCGGTGTGCTCATAAACTGAACTCCAGAACTGAATGCAAAGTCGAGATGTGAATCGACGCTTCTGAATTCCGGCTGACAGGGCGTACTGCGTTCAAATGCCCGGCATGGCCTTCTTCAAAGGTCGCAAGAGAGCGAGCAAAACAAACGCCATGAACAACGCGCAGGCGCTCAGGAAAATCCAGAAGGTTGAGTGCAGCCAGTCGTCCCACAGCTGGCCGATCTGCGTCAACTTATTGCCGATAGCCGTGGCCACGAACCAACCTCCCATCATCAGTCCCCGCATTCGCACCGGGGCGACCTTGGAGACTAACGACAACCCCATAGGCGAAAGCATCAGTTCGCCGGCGGTCAGAACTCCATATGCACCAAGCAACCATGCCGCCGACATTCTGTAGCCGTAAGGATTTCCTCCGGCGGACACGGACGCCTCGCCAATCTTTGCGGCGACGAAGAACACAAAAAAAGCCAGAGCGGTAAGCACCATGCCGAAGACCATTTTCGTCGGCGTCGAAGGTTCCAATCCCTTCGAGTCGAGCCAGCGCCAAAAGGCGATCAGCGGCAAAGTCAGGATAATCACCCATCCGGGATTGATCGCATTAGAAATGATGCCGGTGACTTTCCAGTTTGTGTTTTCGTTGGCCCAGTAAGTTATCGTCGAACCGTTCTGGTGAAACACCATCCAAAACACGATCACAATCAGAAAAATAACGAGCAGAGCACTAATACGCTTCCAGTCGGGAATCGCATCGATCGGAAGCTGCCGGCTGACACTGGCAGGCGGCAAGTCGGTAGCGACCGCCGCTGTATTCGCTAACTCTTTTGCGCGTAAGGCACGACCCAGGTCCGCTGCCTCGACGTGTCGCTTGAACCTCCACAAGATCACTACCGAAATAACCATTCCGAATGCCGCGACCGCAAACGCCGGATGAAAGCCGAATTTGCTTTTAACTATCTCCATCGTAATCGGGGCCAGGCAGGCGCCGACGTTAATGCCCATGTAGAAAATGTTATAGGCGCGATCCTTCAGGTGGCTTCCTTCCGGATATAGGTTGCCGACCATGGTTGAGACATTCGGTTTAAACAGTCCATTGCCAATAACCAGACAAGTCAGCGCAGCGTAGACAGCTGTCATTGACCGAATCGACAGCAGTCCGTGCCCGGCCATAAAAAAGAGGCCACCGGCCATCACTGCTTTGCGATAACCCAGTTTCTTATCGGCCAGCCAACCACCAATAAGTGGACTGGCGTAAACGAACATCAGGTAGTTGGAATACAGTCCCGTCGCCTGGTCTGAGGTCCAACCGAATCCCTGACCCGTACCGTCGCGGAGGTAGAGCGTGAACATTGCCAGCATGGAATAGAAGCTGAAGCGCTCCCACATCTCGGTGGCGAACAGGACGTAGAGTCCCTTCGGATGCGTCGGGAGATCATGTACTGCGGCGCCGGCGGGAATCGTGTTAGCAGTGGACATAGGACTCCTTATCGATTCAGTCTTTTCAGTTGTTAACAGGAGAGCGCTCGATTGATGTCGGCATTCAGCCAAACATTAGCGGATTCTGTCAAGCGTATTGGGGGGAACGGGCAGTAGGCCGACAGTTATGGAGGGCTCCGTCTGGCCGGCACTCCGTTTCATCAGGAGATGCGATCAACCTGGCTGCGCGGGCCGCGGTGTTGAGCTTGAGCCAACTTGGGGCCTCGGACAAGACGCCATGCAGATCGGATCACACTTAGAAGAATGACTGGCAAAATACCTGCTTGCGAGGTAGTGCAACAGTTTGCCAGCGCCAACTTAAAGGCGACACGAATTCAGAACCGGAAGCGGTAGCGACCGGGACTGAGTTTGAATATTTTCAAGTGGTGGATTCAAGTTTCAAGTGCAACAACTTGATCCATGCGTCTGCGCCAGAGGCGCAGTGGCAAGGTAGCCAGTGGCAAGCGCGCAGCGCGCGGCCACTGGGACATCCGAAAACGAAAAGGCGCCCGGGCAAGGGCGCGCGGAATATCAGGAGTGCCGTTACCTCCCGGCGCCCGTGCGGGGCGCAATCCAATTGGGGATACGGATCCAGTGGCCGCGCGCTGCGCGCTTGCCACTGGCTACCATCCTTCCCCGCCTGCCGGCGCGAATTCGTGTTGGTTAATACGGTTTCGGTTGGCAAACCGTACTACTACCGCTTGCGAGCTGTGCTTGACAGCTTTCTGGAGACGAGCGTATAAGCACATTTGAAAAACGTGGTGAGTTAAGGCGACTTGCGGCCACGCAAAACAATCCGCTAAACAGCATCGGCGAGCCTGAACGGCTCAAGCAACTTCTAAGTTTTCCGGAAGTCCCGCGTTGTTTGGCGCGGGACTTCTGCATTTCGGATTGCAGATTTCGGATTGCGGATTGAAAGAAGACGGCATGTTGGCGGCGCTGCCGCAATCGAGACCATGAAAAACTTCCGAGAACTCCTGGACCGCGATGGCATCTACGTCTTTGATGGCGCGATGGGCACGATGCTCTACGCCAAGGGTGTCTACATCAACCGTTCCTACGACGAACTGAATTTGACGGCGCCCGACCTGGTCCGTGAAGTTCATTCCGAATATTGCCGCGCCGGCGCTGACATCTTAGAGACGAACACGTTTGGCGCAACAGCCCCTAAGCTGCAGCAGTACGGACTGGAAGGCAGCCTGCGCGAAATCAACATCGCCGCGGCGCGACTCGCGCGCGAAGCTTCCAGCGATTGTCATATCGCCGGCGCAATTGGCCCACTCGGCCTGCGCATCGAGCCTTATGGCCCAACGTCATTTGATGAAGCGAAGGATTTATTCAAGGAACAGGTTGCAGCCTTGTTGGAAGGCGACGTCGATCTCTTCGTCCTCGAAACGTTTTCGGATGTAACCGAAATGCAGCAAGCTCTGCGCGCAGTGCGTGAGTTATGCGACTTGCCCGTGATTGCGCAGATGACGATTCAGGTTGATGGCAATACCGCGTTCGGTACTACTCCCGAAGTGTTCACCGCCAGCCTGGATGAATGGGGCGCCGATGTAATCGGTTTGAACTGCGGCGTAGGTCCAGCCATCGTCCTCAGCGGCCTGGAGAAGATGCGGGCCGTAACGAAGAAGAAATTGGCGGCGCAACCCAACGCGGGATTGCCACGCGATGTGCAGGGCCGGCAGTTCTATATGTGCTCGCCGGAGTACATGTCAAAATTCGCTAAACGATTTATTCAAGCCGGCGCGAAATTCATCGGTGGCTGCTGTGGCACCACCCCGGCGCACATCAAGTTCATTTCCGATGCTGTCCGCGCCGCTTCGCCCCGGGCCCAAAGATCGATCGGCGCCAGCGGGCCGCTCATTCATGTTGATGAGATGGTTCCAGCCGACATCAAGGTCATCCCGCCGGAAGAGCGATCGCACTGGTCTCGCAAAATCACGCGGGGCGAATTCGTCACCTCAGTCGAAGTGTTGCCGCCGAAGGGTGTGGCCGCCGAAAAGACGCTGCAAGCAATTCGCCTCTTGAAAGACGCCGGCGTCGATGGCGTGAATATTCCCGACGGCGCGCGCGCGCAATCGCGCATGAGCGCCCTGGCGACTGCAGTCCTGGTTGAACGCACGATTGGAATTGAGGCAGTGCTGCATTACTGCTGCCGTGATCGCAATCTGCTGGGGATGATGTCGGACTTGCTGGGAGCGGCGGCGCTCGGCCTGCGGAATTTGCTGCTGATTACCGGCGATCCGCCAAAGATGGGTCCGTATCCGGACGCGACCGCAGTCTTCGACATCGATGCGATCGGCTTAACGAACATGGTCAACAAACTGAACCATGGTCTGGACCTGGGCAACAATCCGATCGGCGAACCAACCGCCTTCTGCATTGGCGTCGGGGTAAACCCCGGCGCGATCAATTTGGACGAAGAGATCAAACGCTTCGAATACAAGGTAGAAGCGGGAGCGCAATACGCCATCACGCAACCAGTGTTCGACACTGATCAACTTCGCGAGTTCTTAGATCGGATTGAGCACGTCCGAGTCCCCATCGTCGCCGGCATCTGGCCCCTGGTTTCTTTCCGCAACGCGGAGTTCCTGCATAACGAAGTCCCGGGCGTGCGCGTGACGCCGTCGATCATGGAGCGAATGAAAGCCGCCTCAGCGATTAGCAAAGAAGCGGGCCGCGATGAAGGCTTGCAGATCGCGCGCGAGTCTTTGCTGGAAGTCCGTGACGTGATCCAGGGAGTCCAGGTGTCGGCGCCCTTTAACAATGTGAAGTATGCGTTGGAGGTCTTCGAAGCGCTGCCGGAGTTTGCCGGGCTACCCACAGCAGCCTCTCCATTAGCGAAATAGCTTCGCTCTTTGGAGTGCGGCGACCTGTCGCCGCTTTGCTTTAGTGGCGGCTTGCCGCCACACGAACGTGGATGGGTCGCGAGAGGTCGCGACCTGGTAAAGCGCTGACAGGTCAGCGCACTCCAAAGAGCTCCGCTACAAATCCAAACTCCGCGCACTTACGCGCGTAGCAAATGCCGCAGGGCACTCTCCAGGTCCGGATATTGAAATTGATAACCAGCCTCTGATAGGCGTTTCGGCAAGACCCTTTGGCTGCTGAGCAGCATCTCGTTGGCCATTTCACCGAAAGCCAGGCGCGCCGCAAACTCGGGCACGGCGAAAATTGTTGGGCGTGACAGGACTTTCCCCATTGCCTTCGTGAATTCTTCATTTGTAGCAGGGTTCGGGGTCACGATATTTATTCCACCTCTTATCTCCTCGTTTTCCAGGGCAAACATTACCGCCGAAACTACATCGTCGATCGCAACCCAACTTACATATTGTTTGCCTGACCCAACTTTTCCACCCACACCTAGCTTGAACGGTGTCAACAACTTCGCCAGCATGCCGCCTTCCTTACTGAAGATTGGACCAAAGCGAAGGTTAACGACCCGCATGCCGGCGTCGCTCGCCGCGCGGGTCGCCTCTTCCCACTCGCGACATACTTCGGCGAGAAATCCTTTTCCGGGAGCGCTGTCTTCATCAAGGATCTCGTCGCCGCGGTCGCCATAGATCCCGGTCGCTGAAGCGCACAGAAAAACTTTCGGTGGTGACGAAAGTTTCGCCAGAGTTTCGCTGAGCAAACGCGTTCCCTTAATCCGGCTCTCGCGAATTCGTTTCTTCTTCTCGTCAGTCCAGCGACCTTCGGCGATGCTTTCGCCCGCCAGATTGATAACTGCATCGAAGCCTTCCAGCGACGCCGCGTCAATCTCTCCACGGTTGGGATGCCATTCGATTTCCGGCAACGCGACGTTTGGCGATTTGCGGACGAGATCGGTAATGCTAAATCCCTTCGCATCGAACGCGGGTTTTAATGCCGTGCCGACTAAGCCAGTCGCACCTGCTATCAAGATCTTCATAGCTTCCTGAAACTCCTCCCTTTGGGCGCCTTAGGCCCTCCCCTGAACCCCTCTCACAGGGACGGCATTAGAAACAAATATGAATTTGAAAAGTTTAGCTCGGTTCGTGCTCATGCCCTCTCCTGGGATGGCGATTCATGATCCACAAAAAGTCTTGCATCCAGCACATCAAGGCACCTCAGCGAATTCCTTGTCTTTCCCTCAGGACGCGGTAGGATCCCTGCGCTTCATATTGACGATTGTACCCCGCGATCGTTTGGATTCTAACAACCCGCCTTAACTCATCGACGCTATTGCTATGTAGGGGCGGCCCTCTGTGGCCGCTCTCGCGGACGGCAAGAGCAATTGAAACAAATCTCGCTTGACTAAAACTAAATCCGTCACCTCCTTCTTTTTTCTTCAGCTCGCGGCGCTGTCACTTTGTCTCCTCGTTTGGCAAACCGCGCGGATGCAATCGTCCCTGCGCCGGCTGACCCACACCGCGGAGGATGGCATCAGTGTGAATCCTTCGATTAGCGGCGACGGACGCATCGTCGGGTTTGAATCCACTAAAGACGTGGCGGGCGTGGGCGGCGAAGAACTATTTCGCGCCATCCGGGCGGACGTTTCCATGGAACCGGCCACGTTCATGCAAATGGGCCCCACCCGAGCGCCCGCTCCCGCCATCTCGCAAGACGGATCGCGGATCGCTTTCGCGTCGCTGGACGATCCGCTCGGAACCAATACCGATTTCAACTCGGAAATCTTTCTCTATGACGGCGCGAAGTTAATTCAAATTACGAACACTTCGCCGGGGACTACCGCTGGCCGCGCCGTGAACGGGAACTTCCTGCCGTCAATTTCCGACGACGGCCGGTTCATCGCCTTCTCTTCGAATCGAGATCTGGCGGGCCAAAACAGCGACGGTAATTTTGAGATCTTCATCTCCGATACCGGAACGCTCAGCTTCACGCAACTGACAAACTCCACAGGGATTGCCGGCTGCAGTGATGCCAAGATCAGCGGTAATGGCGCGGCTGTGGCCTACATTCGGGACAACGGCATTGAACTCGGCGCATCGCGGGATCTTCTGATTCAAAACCGCGCTGGTGCGCCTGACCCTCGCGTACTCGCGTCCGGCGCCGCGCAGTTGGCGATGACCTACGGGAGGGCGATTAGTGACGATGGGCTGCGGGTCGTTTGGGCAGCGGAAACCGCTCCGAATTCCAGCCAGGTCTTTTTGTTTAATGGACGTGACAATCTGACGCGACAAATCACTGCGCTGGGAACTCGCGCCATCGACGTCGCACTGCAACCTACGATCAGCGGCGACGGTAGCCGCATCGCCTTCGCCACGCGCAGACCGGTAATCCCGCCGAGCTCTGACTCGGGTGTGGATCTCTTCACTTACGATATTCGAACCGGGGTTTTTGCGCGGGTAACAAATGGACCATCGACTGCGACTGCGGAAGTAGTTTCATCTCTGAACGACGACGGATCGATCGTCGCTTTCAGTTTTCCTCGCGTACTTTCAGGCGCGGTTGCGAACAGCGACTTCAACAACAACTCCGAGATCTACATAACCAACACAACGCCGCGTCCGGCTTTTGGTCCGCTCACGATTCTGAACGGCGCTTCGTTCGGCAACGAGCCGGCGGCCAACGAGGCCGTGGCGCCGGATAGCATTGCAGTCGCTCGCGGTAGTGCGCTCGCGTTCACGACCCAACAGTCACAGCGCCAGGCGGACGGAACCTTCCCCAAAGTCGTCGGCGGCACCAGCGTCACGGTCAACGGCTTACCGGCGCAGATACTCTTCGTCTCGCCTACCCAGGTGAATTTCCATGTGCCAATCGCAACCAGCCTGGGAACCGTTGAAGTTGTAGTAACTAATTCCGAAGGCTTCGCCAGTAAGGCCAGCATTGTCACGCTGCTTGCCGCGCCGGGTGTCTTCACGTTCGGGGACCAGGGCTTGCTCGGCGGCGAAGGCGTTGGCGACGGCGCCATTCTAAATGCCGACACATTGACTCGCGGCCCATTGGATCCCGGCGCAAGCAGTCTGCGTCTCGTTATCTTCAGCACCGGCGCACGAAACGGATCGACGGTCACGGTTAGCGCAGGCGGGCGCGAACTGCTCGTCGAATCGATTATGCATTCGCCTGACCTGCCGGGATTGGATGAAATTCATGTGCTGGTTCCAATTGACCTGCGGGGCGCCGGCAATGTCGATCTTATAGTTACCGCTGACGGGCGCGACAGCAATCCCGTGTCGGTCACCTTTAGCGGAGATTCAAGTCGCGACATTCTTATCAACGAGTTTCTGGCCGATCCACCTGATACCACGGCCGGTGATGCAAATCACGATGGCGTGCGCAGCGCCAGCGAGGATGAATTCGTTGAGTTAGTAAACACTACAACCCGCGACATCGACATTAGTGGTTATCAAGTTGTGACTCGGGGTACTTCGGAGGTCATCCGTCACACTTTCGTCTCCGGCACGATTCTGTCTTCATGCAACGCCATCGTTGTCTTTGGTGGAGGAAATCCCAATCCGTCAGATCCGGTTTTTGGCGACGCGCAAATCGTAAAGGCCAGGAGCGGTTTATCGCTGGGAAACTCTGAGGGCGTAATCACGCTGCGCGATGCGTCCGGAAATATTGTTAGCTTCATCGCCTATGGCGGATCGACTGGACTAAATGGAAACGCAAATCAATCGTTGACGAGATCGCCCGACATCACCGGCGCTCTTTCTTTGCATGCCTCTGCCAGCGGTAGCAGCGGTTCTCTCTTTAGCCCTGGCACAAGACTTACAGGGGCGCCGTTTACTTCCTGCGCGCCGATTGCCCGCGTCGAAGTTTCCCCGCCGTCGGCGATCATTGAAGTTTCCAGCCATCAACAGTTCACCGCTCGCGCCTTTGACGCAGATGGTAAAGAAGTCTCTGGCGTAATTTTTTACTGGCAATCGAGCAGCGCTTCGCTCGCGACCATTGATCAAACCGGAGTTGCCACCGGGACAGCAGTAGGTTCGACTGAGATACGCGCATCAGGTCGCGGCGTGACTTCAGCGCCGGCCAGCCTGACCGTTAATCCTCCCGCTCCGGTGCTGACCAGCGTCACAATCTCCCCTTCATCCGCGACAATTGGGGTCGGCGAGACTCAGCAATTCGCGGCCCAGGCGAAAGACCAGATGGGAAACGACTTCGGCGGCGTCACAATTACTTTTGCCTCAGACAATACGCCTGTCGCAGCGGTGGAATCAGTTGTAGTGTCCAACACCGGCTCGGCCACGGCTACCATAAAAGCAATTGCGACCGGCACGGCATCGATCACTGCGATCGCGACCAACGGCAGCACCAGCATTGCCAGCAGTCCTGCGGTTATTACAGTTGAAGCCGGAACCGGCCAAATTGTTATCAGCGAATTTCGCACGCGCGGGCCCAACGGCGCCGCAGATGAATTCGTGGAAATTTATAACCCAAACACTTCAACTGTGGTGATCGGCGGACTAAAGATTCGCGCGTCGAACAACGCCGGTACGGTCAGCGACCGCATCACCATCCCGACCGGAACCACGCTTGGGTCGGGCTGTCATTATCTGATAGCCAATGGTTCGTCGGGTGGTTACAGCGGTCTGGTCGCGGCGAATCAAACGTTCGCGACCGGGATAACTGATGACGGCGGCATTGCAATTACGCGATCGAATGGCACGTCAATCATCGACGCGGTGGGACTTGGCAGCGGCTCGGCTTACAAAGAAGGCGCCACGCTCGCCTCGCTGCCCAACAACACAAGCAATCAGAGTTATGAGCGTAGGCCGGGCGGCGTCTTTGGCAACGGCACGGACACAAACAACAACGCTTCCGACTTTTTCCTGAATAACGCCGGCAGTAATCCGCAGAACGCGGCATCCGGTTGTCTTGATCTTACCTCGGCCGATGTTTCGATTACGAAGACTGCCTCGCCCGATCCGGTGCCGAGCGGCGCCGACGTTACGTACACACTGACTGTTAACAACAACGGGGCGGCCAGCGCCCAGAGAGTAACTGTTACGGACAACCTTCCCGCTGGTGTGACTTTTGTTTCCTGCGTCTCGACCGCTGGAGGAGTCTGCGGCGGGTCGGGAAACAACCTCACTGTCGAATTTCCGTCACTCGTTGGCGGCGCATCAGGAACTATTACTCTTGTCGCCAACTTGAATAACGAAACCGGCTCAAGCATTACCAACACAGCGACCGTCAGTTCGTCGGGTCCGCCGGATCCGAAGCCCGGAAACAACACAGCTACCGTAACAACCAACGTGCGCGCGCCGACGCCGACGCCTACGCCCACTCCAACTCCGACGCCGACTCCGACGCCAGCGCCCGTTGTCGGATGGATCATTAACGAAATTCACGCAGATCCACACATCACTTTGGGTGATGCGAATGGCGACGGCATCGTTAACTCCGCTGACGATGAGTTTGTAGAACTGGTTAACAACACGGGGGCCAGCGCAAACATTTCCGGCTTCACCTTGAGCGATGGCGTACAGGTCCGTCACACCTTCCCACCGGGTTCGATCGTGCCGCATCAGTGCGCTGTGCTCGTGTTTTCTGGCGGAACACCAACCGGGACCTTCGGCAACGTCATTGTCCAGGTTGCTTCCACTGGGCAACTCAGCCTCAACAACGCGGGTGACTCCGTCACGTTGCGCGATGCCGGCGCCGTGATAGTGACGACGTACACTCATGGGTCCGAAGGCGGGGACGATCAATCGTTAACTCGTACCCCCGATATCACCGGCGCTAATCCTTTGGTGAAGCACACGACGATCGCGGGATCGGTCGGCCGCTTTTCTCCGGGGCTGAAACTGGATGGAACATCGTTCGTTGGTTGTGCGGCTCCAACGCCTACTCCGACTCCGACTCCGACTCCGACACCATCACCTTCAGCAACGCCGACGCCGACGCCTTCACCGTCACCTACTCCGACTCCGATCAGCAAGATTGTGATTAGCCAGGTTTACGGTGGCGGCGGCAACAGTGGGGCGACTTTTACCAACGATTTCATTGAGCTGTTCAACAGTGGAAACCAGACGGTAAGTTTGGCCGGTTGGTCAGTACAGGTGGCGGCCGCGACCGGATCAAGTTGGTCCGTCACTAATCTAACTGCAGTCTCGCTCGCGCCCGGTCAATATTATCTCGTTCAGGAAGCAGCCGGCTCCGGCGGCGCCACGCCATTACCGGCGGCGGACACCACCGGCAGTATTGCTATGGCTGCTACTGCCGGCAAAGTCGCGCTGGTCAACACTACGACGGCCCTCAACGTCGCTTGTACAACCGGCGGAAACATAATTGATTTCGTAGGCTACGGCTCGACGGCAAACTGTTTTGAGGGCAGCGGGCCTACGCCTGCGCCCAGCAACACGAACGCCGTACGCCGGGCCAGCAACGGATGCAGCGACACCAACGTGAATTCTGTGGACTTCACCGCCGGCGCGCCCACGCCGCGGAATACAAGTGCGCCAATTAATGTTTGTGCGAACTCAGCAAACACGCTTTCGCTGACGGCCACCGAGTTCCTCCGGGAGATAATAACGTCGATGATTCTGCTCGAGCTCCTCAGCTGATCCCGGAGCATAGCGGAACTCTTTGGAGTGCGCTGACCGGTCAGCGCTTTCCCTCGTCGCGATTTGTCGCGACCCGTTTTAGTTCTCTTCGTTGCGGTAGCGGCAAGGGGCCACAAACCAAAGCGGCGACAGGGCCGCCGCACTCCAAAGAGCGAAGCTATTGCTTCACTGCGAGTGAATCAATAAAAAAGGCCATCGAACTGCTCGATGACCCTTTCCTTTCACAATAAAACTCCAACTTCTTATTCGCCCGGCGCCGGCGGCGGAGGTGGCGGCGGTCCGTGACGCGGTCCATCCGGTCCATGCGGCCCGCCTGGTCCCATCATCTTGTGCATCTCTTTGGCTTTCACTTTTTGCTCGGGAGTCAACAAAGCGAAAAGCTTTGAGTGTGCTCGAATGTGCTCGACCATTTCGTCGGCCATGAGTTGCGAGCTCTGATTAGCTAAGGCGCGAATCTGCGCCTCATCGAATTGGCCGTCAGCCGTCGCCGCTTCGATCTGTTTATGAATCTCATCCAACTTTGCGTGCGTCGCTTCGCTCGCCGTTTGTTGTGCATCCATGATCGCTTTCGCCTGCGTCTTCTGCGCTTCCGTCAGATTTAAAGCGCGGGAGATATGCTCAAGCATGTCCGGCCCGCCGCCACGCGGACCGCCACCGTGCGACCCGCCGGGACCTCCCTGGGCCACCACAAAGACCGTCGTCGCGATCATCAACGCCGCCACGCCGGCCCCAATCAAGATTCGATTTTTCATTCGTCAACTCTCCTTCATTAATTTAGCCGACGCGATGGCCCCGGCCTCTGTTTCAGCACTCACCTCTTATACGCTCGATTCTCTCGTCACGCGGTAAAGAGTTTGTAAAGTTTTGTCAGCCCGCTCTCCGTCACGATTTACACTTCTTTACAGAGGACCGTGCTGCAAATCAGCTACAATGCGCTGTTTGTTTGATTACAACAATGGACCAGATTCTGATCATTGATGACGACGTTGCGCTGTGCGAACTGGTGACTGAATACCTCGAGCCGCTGGGCTTCGGTGTCGAGGCAATTCATGAAGGAAACGCCGGCGCCGAACGGGCCCTGGCCGGCGAACACGCGCTGGTCGTGCTGGACGTAATGCTGCCCGGGCTAAATGGCTTTGAAGTCCTGCGCCGAATTCGCGGACAGTCACAGATTCCGGTGCTGATGTTGACCGCTCGCGGCGATGACATCGATCGCATTGTGGGCCTCGAGATCGGCGCTGACGATTACCTGCCCAAGCCATTTAACCCACGCGAGCTGGCCGCGCGCATTCGGGCGATCCTCCGCCGGGCGCATTCGGATCAAAGTTCCGGCGATCTTCGGACCCTGTCCGCGGGCGACATAGAGATCGAAAGCGCCGCCCGCGTGGTGCGGCGCGCCGGCCAGGTTGTCGAATTAACTTCAGTCGAATACGACCTGCTGGAAAGACTGCTTCGATCGGCGGGCAGGATTGTGACCCGCGAAGAACTGTCGAAAGACGTTCTCGGCCGCAGCTCATCACCCTACGACCGCAGCATCGATATGCACATCAGCAACCTGCGCCGAAAACTGGGTCCTCAAGTTGAAAATGTCGAACGCATCAAGACGGTGCGTGGCGCCGGCTATATTTACGCCCAACCCAAACAGGGCCCAGGAGAGTGATCACTTTGCCGCGCACTCTCTTTCTCAAAATCTTTGTTTGGTTCTTCCTCGCGCTAATCGTGGTGGCCGGAATGACGTTCGTCGTGGGTGAGATAAGGCGAATGCACGAACCCGGCCCGCCGATGCATGGACCTGTCGAGATTGCGATCGGAGCGTATGCCCAGACGGCAGCCGAGATCTACGAGCGCGAGGGCGGCGGTGCGCTGGCCGCATACATGGACCGGATGCAGAACGGCTCTGGTCTGCGGGCAGTGCTGTTCGGACCGCAGTTGCAGGAGCTGAGCGGAAGACGCATGCCCTCCGGCGCCCGCGAAGTGGCAGCGCGCGCATTTGACACGGACAAGACGGAAATGGCATTCGGCGAGCCGCCGCCGTTGATGGCCAGGCCGGTAACCTCTGCGCGTGGCGATCGGTATGTGCTGGTCGCAAAACTACAGCCCAGTATGGGTCCGCCACCCCTGGCCCATCACGCGATGCACTTGATTGCCATTCTGCTCGTTGGCGGTTTGTTCTGTTATTGGCTGGCGCGGTATCTCGCCTCTCCGGTAACCAAGCTGCGCGCGGCCACTCGCGAACTCGCGCGGGGAAATCTTTCGGCCCGGGTTGGACCATCGTTAGGCAGGCGACGCGATGAACTGACGGCGCTGGCTGAAGATTTCGATCTGATGGCGGAGAAGATCGAATCATTGATAAATTCGCAACGTCGACTGCTGGGCGATATCTCTCACGAGTTGCGTTCGCCGTTGGCCCGGCTAAATGTCGCTTTGGAGCTGGCGCGGCAACGCTCAGGCCCTGACGCGATCAGCGCGCTGGAACGAATCCAACGCGAAGCGGAAAACCTTAACGAGATGATCGGGCAACTGCTGGCGATAACGCGATTGGAAAGCGGCGCGCAGGCCTTGCGAACGGCGGAAGTCGATCTGGCGCCACTGGTTCGGCAAATAGCCGACGACGCGGACTTCGAAGCCCGGAGCCGAAACCGAACCGTCCAGGTTAAGAGCTGCGACCCGTGCACCGTTTGCGGCTCTGAAGAACTACTGCGCCGCGCGATTGAAAACGTAATACGCAATGCGGTGCAATATACCGCCGAAAAGACAGCGGTGGAGATCGAGGTCCACTGCACTGCAGGCAGCAAGAAAGGTGAAGCACCTCACGGCACCATCATGGTTCGCGATCATGGCCCGGGCGTTCCGGAAAGCTCTCTTACGGAAATCTTTCGTCCGTTTTATCGCGTAGAAGACGCGCGCGACCGAGCTTCAGGCGGCGCCGGGCTGGGTCTGGCCATAGCGGATCGCTCGGTGCGGCTGCATGGCGGAACAGTGGCCGCAACCAATGCTGCGGGCGGCGGACTGCTGGTCACGATTACCCTGCCATTAAATCCTTAAACACATCGGGCGCGGTGTGATACAACTCTCCAGCTTCAATCATGAAAACTCGACTCCCCGCACTGATTCTGACTTTTGCGATCTGCGCTCCCTTCGCTGCGGGTCAACCAGTCAACCGTCAAAAGACAGCCCAGCAAGTTAAGGCTGAGTTCGTTCACGCCTGGTCCGGCTACAAGAAATATGCCTGGGGCCATGATGATTTGCGGCCGCTGTCGAAGAGCTATCACGACTGGTATGCGCAGCCTTTGCTCATGACGCCGGTTGACTCCCTCGACACGATGATTTTGATGGGAATGAAGCAGGAGGCCGCCGACACCAGAAACTACATCGCTCGAAATCTCTCATTTGATAAAGACATTTACGTGCAGAACTTCGAGATTACGATTCGCCTGCTGGGCGGATTGCTTTCCAGTTATCAACTGAGCGGCGACAAACGCCTGCTGGCCCTCGCTGAGGATTTGGGAAATAGATTGCTGCCCGTTTTCGATTCTCCCACCGGCTTGCCTTACCGTTACGTCAATCTCAAGACGGGTAAGGTGCGTGGCGAAAAAACGAATCCCGCGGAGGCCGGGACGTTATTGATTGAGTTCGGAACACTCAGCAGGCTAACGGACCGGCCGGTCTTCTACGACAAAGCGAAGCGCGCGTTGGTGGAGATTTACAAACGGCGCTCGCCCATCGGACTGGTCGGCACCTGGATCAACGTCGAGACCGGCCAGTGGACGGATACCGATAGCCACATCAGCGGCGCCATCGACAGTTATTACGAATATCTGCTGAAGTGTTGGCTGCTATTTGATGACCAGGACTGCCGGCGCATGTGGCGGCACAGCATTAACGCCATCAATAAATATCTGGCTGATGAAATCAGACGCGTAGGCCCGGACTCTGAGCGCGAGCTTTGGTACGGCCACGCCGAGATGACCACCGGTAAAAGGACTGCTACTACGTACGGCGCGCTTGATGCATTCTTCCCCGCCGTGCTGGCACTCTCCGGTGATCTGAAGCGGGCAAAAAGTTTGCAGACCTCCTCCTTGAGGATGTGGCGGTTGCATGCAATTGAACCGGAGGAGCTTGACTACAAAACAATGCAGGTTGTCTCTCCGGGGTATCCGCTGCGTCCGGAAATCGTTGAGTCGGCCTATTATCTTCATCGCCTCAGCAGAAATCCCATCTACGTGCAGACGGGGAAGACCATGTTCGAAGACTTTGTGAAGCACTGTCGCAACGACGTTGGTTATGCAGCGCTCAAGAGCGTGGTGACGAAGGAGAAGTCAGATTCGATGCAGAGTTTTCTTTTTGCCGAGACGTTCAAATACTTCTATTTGCTGTTTGCGCCGCCACGAACTTTGGATTTCAACAAAGTCATATTCAATACTGAGGCGCACCCGATTCGAAAAACATGGTAGGGATGCTTATAGTTCAACCGGAACACAAATTCAGAACCGGGAGCGGTAGCGACCGGACCCAGCTAACCCTAAAGACTTGTGCGTTCAAAGTCGGGCCCGGTCGCTACCGCTCCCGGTTCTGACTTCGTCTTTTTCAGATCGAACACTAAGCCTGCAACCAGGAGAAACAATGCCAGCCAATACGCCTGAAGAAATTTACACGCTATTCTCGCAGTATTTTTCCGCCGCGGATCTCGACTCGCTAATTACGCTTTATGAACCGAATGCGACGCTGGTGCCGCAACCTGGCGTTGTGGTCAGCGGGCACGCCGCGATTCGCGAAGCGTTTGGTGCGTTCCTGGCGTTGAACGGCAAATTCGATCTACAAGCGCCCACAGTTTTTCAAGCGGGTGATGTGGCTTTGCTGTTTGGGCGTTGGACACTGAAAGGCACAGGCCCTGATGGCAGTGCGGTGGAGTTGGCTGGTCAAACTTCAGACGTAGTCAGGAAACAGTCTGACGGCTCATGGTTGTTCGTGATCGATAATCCGAATGGCGCAGCGAGCGCCGGCTAGCGGTTGTCTGCAGTCACCGCACAACGCCGGTAAGCGGACTCGAGGCGCTGGCGTACAGACGTTTCGGCATGCGGCCCGCCAGGTACGCCAACCGGCCGGCTTCGATCGCCAGTTTCATCGCCTGGGCCATGCTCGCTGAATCTTCGGCCTCGGCAATCGCGGTATTCATCAACACTCCGTCGGCGCCCAATTCCATGGCGATCGCGGCGTCGCTGGCGGTGCCAACTCCAGCGTCAACGATGATCTTAGCGTCCGGCAACTGCTCGCGCATGATGCGCAGGTTGGCGGGGTTCTGCACTCCCAGCCCCGATCCAATCGGCGCCGCCAACGGCATCACCGCTTCGCAACCAGCGGCCAGCAGCTTCTTAGCCATGATCAGATCGTCACTGAAGTAAGGAAGAACTGTGAACCCTTCACTCACCAGAATGCGAGCAGCTTCGAGGGTCTGCTCATTGTCGGGAAACAGCGTGGTCTGATCGCCGATGACTTCCAACTTGATCAAATCCGTATTCAACGCTTCACGCGCCAGGCGCGCCGTCCGCACTGCTTCATCGGCCGTGTAACATCCGGCAGTGTTCGGCAAAATCTGCAGCGCGGGATCCAGATGATCGAGGAACGATTCGCTGCTGCGATCCAGGGGCACGCGCCTGACTGCGACGGTCACCAGCTCGGCGCCAGACGCGCGATGCGCTGCCTTCATTTCTTCGTGACTGCGATATTTCCCCGTACCGATAATCAGCCGGGATGAAAAAGTATAGCGACCCAGTTGCAGCGACGCTGAATCGGTTGTTGTTGTTGCCTTCATTGATAAAACTCTTCTTGACTATTCTATCCGCAGATTACGCAGATTAAGAATGCAAACGTGTTAAGGATGCGAACCGTGGGAGTTCTTGTTTAGCCTTTTCGTGTTTTGTCATCTGCGTAATCTGAGTAATCTGCGGACCGTCCCCCGCCGACAAAATGAACTATCTCAATCCGATCACCTTCCGCAACAGACGTAGCGGGCCAATCGATGCGCCGCACGACCTTTTTGTTCAACTCAATCGCCACCCGCTCCGGCGCCAGTTCGAGTTCCCTGATTAAGTCGATGAGCGCGATCCGATCTGCGACCTCGCGCGTCTCTCCATTAACCTCGATCTGCAAACGCCTCTCCTCTATGCCGGCAGAATGATGCGGCGCAATTCAGCCTTTTCGCCCGCCGCGTCAGCTCGAACGAGGATCGCTGCCCGTCCACTGGTAAACTTCGGCAGGGCTGCAAACATGATGGCGATGCCGTCCTTGTCGGTCTTGGCAAAAGTAGAAACCGGCCGGAAGGTCGTGCCTAACGTTTTCAAGACCACATGTGCGTCCGCCACCGGACCTTGCACATCGAGCGTGCCGCGACTTACCCGCACACGGAGAGTCGCGAATTGTCCGCTGCGCAGGTCGCGTTCTTCAAGCAGGTTAATCCGAAGAATATCTGCCGCCGCTGCCGTGGCGGCCAATGGTGTTTGGTCAGGATCGGGAAGAATCGCTTCGAAAATACCAGGCAATTCGTCAGCAGGTTGACCTGAATCACCGCCAACATCAGGCCCAGCATCAGGCCCGGCCTCATCCGAGGTCAGGACTGGCGCTTCTTCGAACCGAGCCGGCGCCGGTTCCGGCGTCTCGCGCTGGCCCATCCGCTTAAGATCTTCGATACGGCCCGTATGAATGGCGGCGCAGATCAGTTTGTGTTGTCGGAGCAGGCGTTCCGCCAGGACCTTCTCGTCAAATCCACTGGCGATCAGATCGTTGTAAGGAGAGCGTTTGCTCGCGAGAATTTCTCCGCGGGTGTACACGAGCGAGAGGATCAAAGGACTGGCAAGGCCCTTATCTTCCGTCTGCACGTGATAGACCACACCGTTATGCTCGACGTCCGTGTTGAATCCTGTAATCACCGGTGTTCAGACTGAGCGCTAGCGCAAGGGACAGGGTCTCCAAACATCTTTTTAGTGAGGTCCGGCGAAACAGTAACACACGAATTTTCAGGCGGTCAATCACGTTTGAAACGGACACTTTTTCGCAAAGTGGAGTTGCTTGACACCCTCTATTTGATGGAATAGGATGACTTTGTACAATGATTCTCAAGCTGTTGGTTACGTAAAGTTCGGGCGCAGTGTCGGCAGCAGCCCGGCTTGATTTTGGCGTACTCTTGCGCCATAGCTCGCTCGGGGGCTGGTAGATTTATGAGCTTTGATCTTACTGCTTATCTTCCGATCCTCCTGATCTTCATTGTGGCGGCTGGTTTCGCTGTGACGAACATCCTGCTGTCGCGAATAGTCGGCCAACGCAAGTCCACCCGCACCAAACTGATGCCGTACGAATGCGGCAAAGATCCGGTAGGCAGCGCCCGCGAGAGGTTCTCAGTAAAGTTTTACCTCATCGCTATGCTGTTCATCCTGTTCGACATCGAAGTCATTTTTCTAATTCCCTGGGCCGTCGTATTTAAAAGGCTGTCCGCGCCGCAGTATGGATTGCGCACGTTGCTATACGTGGAGATGATGTTATTCGTCGCCTTGTTACTGGCCGGATACGTTTATGTGTTGAAGAAGGGCGCGTTTGATTGGGGCGAGCGCGCGCGTCGCGAGGCTGAGGCCGAGGCGCGATTACTGGCAGCGGCCGAAAAGCGGAACGTGCAAGTCCGTCCGGCTGCTTAATCATTCTGCATATGGGACTGGAAAACATCATTGCCGAAGCTTTGCCCGAAGTGTTGACGACGCGGCTTGATTCGCTGATCAACTGGGCGCGCAAATCTTCGCTCTGGCCAGCGACGTTCGGGTTGGCCTGTTGTGCGATCGAGATGATGAATGCCACCAGCTCGCGAAACGATCTGGCCCGCTTTGGCGCCGAGGTCTTTCGGGCTTCGCCGCGCCAAGCGGATGTGATGATCGTGTCCGGACGAGTTTCCCGGAAGATGGCGCCGGTACTGCGACGTATTTACGATCAGATGCCGGAACCGAAGTGGGTAATTTCCATGGGAGCGTGCGCCACCTCGGGCGGTGTCTTCGACAATTACGCGATCGTTCAGGGCGTCGACAAGATCGTGCCCGTCGATGTGTATATCCCCGGTTGTCCTCCGCGCCCGGAAATGCTGATTCACGCCGTTATGATGTTGCAGGACAAAGTGGGGAACGAATCCGTGCGCGACCGCAAGGATATTCCGGCGGAAGAGGCTTTTGAGGCGGTACCACCAGGCACGCTTCCCAGCGGCTCGCCGAAGGGTCAAGCGGAACCCATGGAGCGTCCTTACGCTCATGCGTCAAAGCATGAGCGGCGCCGGTCATCGTAGAGAGACGATGGACGATAGACATGGACGATGGGAAAGAGCTCGGCAGTTATGGTCCATCGCCGATGGTCCATCGTCCGTGACCAGAGGAATTCTTGATGTCGAATGAAGCTCAGCCCGGCGCCGATATGCCAGTCGAGATCGTGCCCGAGCAAGTTGCCACGCCGTCACCCCCGGTGGCGGCGTTACAGTGTGAGCACCCTGATTGGATCGTGCAGGTCATCCATGCGTTTGGGGAAACGACGATCGTAGTTCCGCGCGAACACATTGTCGCCGCCTGCACTTTCATGAAGAACAGTCCGGAACTCGAGTTCAACTTTCTCGCGGATCTTTCCGCCGTCGATCGCGGTCCGGAGGAAGAGCCCCGCTTTGAAGTCAATTACCACTTGTTCTCGACGACGAAGCTTCATCGCGTACGTCTCAAAGTTCTGTTGCACGACGACGACGCGCATGTGACTACTGTGACTGGCGTGTGGCGCACCGCCAACTGGCACGAACGCGAGACATACGATTTGATGGGAATAATTTTCGACGGCCATCCGGATCTGCGGCGAATTTTAATGCCGGAAGATTCAGAAGGTCACCCGTTGCGAAAAGATTTTCCGCTTCGCGGTTATGAGCCGTACAGCCTGACTTAAATGAGCGTTTCCACCACAAATCTGCCGCCGCAGTTTGAGATCGTCGATCGTCCGCTGGACACGCAGATGACGATCTCAATGGGGCCACAACATCCCTCAACGCACGGCGTGCTGCGGCTGGAGCTTGTGCTGGATGGCGAGATGGTGGTGAAAACGACGCCCGACATCGGCTATCTCCACACGGGCATGGAGAAGCTGTTCGAGTACAAGAAATACCAGCAGGGCATCGTGATCACTGACCGCATGGATTACCTGAATCCGCTCGGTAACAACCTGGCGTACGTCATGGCGGTGGAGAAACTGCTGGCTTTGGAGATTCCGGAGCGGGCGCAAACGATCCGCGTGCTGATGTGCGAGCTGCAGCGCATTGCCTCGCACCTGGTGTGGCTGGGAACGCACGCGCTCGATATCGGCGCGATGACCGTTTTCTTTTACTGTTTCCGCGAGCGCGAAAAGATTCTCAACTTGATCGAAGCTGCGTCCGGAGGTCGTTTGACCCCGTCGTATTTCCGCATCGGTGGATTGATGATGGATCTGCCGCCGGGTTTTGAGCGTCGCGTCAAACAGTTTACCGATGACTTCAGCGCCGCCGTCGATGAGTTTGATTCCCTTCTGACCGGCAATCGGATTTTCCAAAAGCGCACGCAGAACGTTGGACGAATCTCGGCCGAAGACGCCATCGACTGGGGACTCTCCGGCCCGTCTTTGCGCGGTAGCGGAGTGAAGCTTGATCTGCGGCGCGCGAGTCCGTACACCGGTTATGAGAATTATGATTTCGAGGTCCCGATCGAATACGACGGCGACGTGTGGGCCCGCTACAAGGTCCGGATGCGCGAAATGCGCGAGTCGCACAAGATTGTGATCCAGGCTCTGTCGCGGCTCAGACCTGGTTCGGTAAAGGCCGATGCCCCAAAAGTTGTGTTACCGGATCGTGAAGCGATGAAGACGCACATGGATGCTTTGATTCATCACTTTTTGATCGTGGCCGAAGGATTTGATGTGCCGGCCGGCGAGGTCTATCAGGCGATCGAAGCGTCGAAAGGCGAGCTCGGTGTTTACGTTAAGTCTGAAGGCGGGCCAAAGCCTGCGCGCGTTCATTTCCGCGGACCAAGTTTTGTGAATCTTTCAGCGCTGCCGTTGATGGCCGAAGGCGCCATGGTCGCTGACATCGTCGCGATCATCGGGTCGTTGGATATCGTTTTAGGGGAGATTGATAGGTAAGAACGGGTTTCGGTTACGGGTCCGAATTCGTCTCAGGTCTCAGGTCTCAGGTCTCAAGTCCCAGGCTCAGTTCCTTCAGACTTGAGTCTTGAGACTTGAGACTTGAGTCTTGAGACTCGAGACCTGAGACTAACCCGAAACTCGAAAACTCCTTGATCATGAACGGACCAATTCAAATCGTCCCGCTCTCGCAGCCGGTGCATATGCCGGAGGAGGCGGCCACTTTCTCGCCTGAGGTGGAAGCGGAAATCGACCGGCACCTGGCGAAGTATCCCGTGCCGCGTTCCGCCATTCTGCCCTTGATGTTTATCGTCCAGCGGGAGCGGGGCGGTTATCTTGATCCCCCGGGCGTTTTGTATTTAGCAAATCGACTCAAACTCCGCATCACTGACATCTGGGAAGTTGCGACCTTCTATTCGATGATCAATACGGAGCCGGTCGGGAAATACCACATTCAGATTTGCAAAACGCTGTCGTGCAAAATCATGGGGGAACCAAAGATAACCGATTACGTTTGCCGGAAGCTGGGAATCAAGCCGGGAGAAACGACGGCCGACGGCCGGTTCACAATTTCCCTGGTCGAGTGTTTGGGATCGTGCGGCACGGCCCCGATGTTTCAGATCGGGTTTGACTACCACGAGAACCTGACGCCGGAAAAGGTAGATCAGATACTGGATTCATTACCGTGATCCTTTTGGTTTAGCGGCGGGCTACGGCCCGCCGGACTTGTTATTGACGGCGGGCAGCAGCCCGCCGCTAAACGATATGAAGAAGCTGATAACAACGAACTTGATTTTCATGCTGCTGGTCTTAGTTGCTTTGGCCGCAGTTTCGCAGGCGCAGGAAGCCGGCAATCGTATTTACGATCGCTCGCGCGGACGCAGCGAGCCGAGCAATGGCGTGGTCACGACGCCGGAAAACAAAGATTTGATCCCCGTCCAGTACGTCGAAGCTTACGTCTTGCTGAATGCGCCGGCGGACGAATTCATTGCCGTCTTCGGCGTCGCGCAGGAAGGGGCCGACGCGCAGCAGAGTAACGCCAAGGTGAACGCGTTGATCGACAATTTCATGAGCGCCGCGAATCGCCTGGGAGTGAAACGCGAAGACATCTACATTGATTTCATCACGCAGAACAGGGTTTACAACTTTGTGCCGGAAACCAGCAGCACCATTCGCGAGAAACTTTCCGGATTCGAGACGAAGAAAACCGTAGCGGTCCGTTACCGGGACCGTGCGTTGCTGGAGAAGTTGGTGGGCGCGGCGGCCCAGGCGTCGATCTTCGATCTGATAAAAGTCGACTACATCATTAAAGACATGGCCGCGATTCGCGCGCGCCTGTTGGATCAAGCCAGCCAAATCGTTCGACAAAAGGAAGACAACTACAACCGGCTGCTGAATCTGAAACTGAAACGCAGCGCCGTCGCGAATGAGCGATACGAAACGAATTACCCGGGCGAGCTTTACCGGGCGTACACCGCGTACGAGTCCGGCTCGGTAGAGAGTAGTGACTCGTCTTCCTCGCGCGTCATCCGCCTGCGCAAGAGCAGTAGCGCGTATTTAGATCCACTGGACATCAGTGCGTTCGATGCGGTGATCAACCCGCTGGGGGTCGAGCCGATGGTCCAATGCACGCTGTATTTGAAAGTCCGGTATTCGTCGTGAGTCGAAGCGAAAATCATATGTTCATCGGCGCCATTGGTTGCGAACCCCTGTTGCTTGCGAGATTCGGCCTTGAGAACTCGCACAAGCTGGACGTGTATCGCGCGAACGGCGGCTATGAGGCGCTGAAGAAGGTTGTGACTTCGATGACTCCGGATGAGGTCATTAACGAAGTCAAGAAATCTCAGTTGCGCGGCCGGGGAGGCGCCGGCTTTCCTACCGGCACGAAGTGGAGTTTCGTGCCGAAGGATTCGCCAAAGCCGAAGTACGTCGTCTCCAACGCGGACGAGTCAGAGCCGGGCACTTTCAAAGATCGTTACCTGCTGGAACGCGACCCGCACCTGCACCTGGAAGGCATGCTGATCGCCGCGTACGCGCTGGGATCGAAAGCGGGCTACATCTACACGCGTGGCGAATATCATTACCTGATCGACATCATGGATGGCGCGATCGAGGAAGCGCGTGCCGCCGGCTTAATCGGCAAGAACATTTTCGGCGCCGAATTCTCCTGCGATATTTACACGCACACCGGCGCCGGCGCTTACATTTGCGGTGAAGAGACGGCGCTGCTGAGCTCCCTTGAAGGCATGCGCGGTCATCCACGCATGAAGCCTCCATTCCCTGCTATTGCCGGCCTCTATGCGTGCCCGACCGTAGTTAACAATGTGGAGACGTTCTGCGCGGTGCCGTGGATTATCAACAACGGCGGCGAGGCTTATCAGAAGCTGGGCACTGAGAAGAGCGGCGGCACCAAACTGTGGTCCGTCTCAGGTCACATCAATCGCCCCGGTGTTTATGAACTGCCCATGGGCTATGACATGGAGAAGTTTATCTTCGAAGACTGTGGCGGCATCCTGGGCGGACGCAAGTTGAAAGCGGTGATACCGGGCGGATCAAGCGTGTACATCATGCGGGCCGAAGACATCATCGGCAAAAACGTGAAGATGGACTACGAAGGCCTGGTGGCGGCCGGATCGATGGTGGGCTCCGGCGGCTTCATCGTGATGGATGAAACGGTGGATGTGTTCGCGTCCACTATGAACCTGACTGAGTTTTACAAACACGAATCGTGCGGCTGGTGCACGCCCTGCCGCGAAGGCACTGATTGGCTGGTAAAGATTTTCCGTCGCATCGCGAACGGCGACGGGCGACCTGGGGACGCGCAATTGATGCTGGACCTTTGCGACAACATCGAAGGCAAATCGTTTTGTCCCCTGGGCGATGCCGCCGCGTGGCCGATACAGTCGGCGATTAAGAGATTTCCCGAAGATTTCAAAAAGCATTTAGTTGGAAACGGTGGCTCCTCAAAGCCAACTACTGTTTAGGGGCGGGCTACTGCCCGCCATGACGCGGCTTTCGCCAGGAAGAGTATTAGCGACAGGGATGGGCCGGCGGTAGCCGGTCCCTAAACGATGGGCTTAGGAGGTGCTCAATGGTTTTTACCGTGACTGTAGACAGAGATGAAGATGGCATTTGGGTTGTCGAGTGTCCTTCTATTCCAGGCTGCATCAGCCAGGGAACGACAAAGGATGATGCTCTAGAGAACATTAAGGATGCAATAAGACTATGCCTGGAAGTGCGCGGTGAAAAAGGATTGCCACTTACGATTGAAACCAGACAGGTCGAGGTGGCGGCCTGATGGCGTCGCTGCCGGTTCTTAGCGGACGCGAAGTGGTGAGAGTTTTCCAGCGTTTGGGTTGGAACGTCGCACGTCAGAGCCAACTACTGTTTAGGGGCGGGCTACTGCCCGCCATGACGCCGCTTTCGCTAGGAAGTATTAGTGACAGAGATGGGCGGGCGGTAGCCCGCCCCTAAACGATGAGCTTAATAATGACGATACGATGGGCTTAAGAATGACGATGAAATGTCAACTGAACTAATCAAAGTAACCATCAACGGCAAAGACTTTCAGGTCGCCAAAGGCGCGCGCCTGATCGATGTGTGCCGCGAAAACGAGTACGACATTCCCTCGTTCTGCTACTACTCCGATCTCGCGTTGCAAGCCTCATGTCGCATGTGCCTGGTGCGCATTGAGAAGATGCCGAAGCTGCAAACCTCCTGCACCATTATCTGCACGGACGGCATGGTGGTCACGACCGAGAGCGAAGAGATCGAAAAGGCCCAGCGCGCGATGATGGAGTTTCTGCTGGCAAATCATCCGCTGGATTGCCCGGTGTGCGATCGCGGGGGCGAATGCGAGCTGCAGGAAATGACTTTCGATTGGGGCGGTCTGGAAGAGCGCTTTACGGAAAGAAAGAATGCGCGGCCGGAGAAATATCTGTCGCCGATGGTCGCGAACGACCCGCAACGCTGCATCCTGTGCAAACGGTGCACGCGCGTTTGCGACGAATGGATGGGCGAAGATGCGATCGAAGCCGGCGGGCGCGGCGCCAACACGGTCATCGGAACCTATGGCGGCTGGCTGGATTGTTCGCAGTGCGGGAACTGTATCGAGGTTTGCCCTACCGGGACTCTGCTCGACGGCACCTACCGGCATCAAGCGCGGCCATGGGAGCTGAGCCAGACCGTTTCCACCTGCACCTATTGTTCGGACGGCTGTCAGATGTCGTTGGGTTCACGCGGCGGCGAGTTGATGCGCATCGTGGCGCGCGATCGTCACGTGAATGGATTGAACGGCGAGTTTCTTTGCATCAAGGGCCGCTTCGGCCACCCGTTTGTGAATCACGAGGCGCGCATTCGCACGCCGCTGATTCGCTACAAGAAAGACGGGCGGCTGATTCCCGCGACCTGGGACGAAGCGATTCGCTTCGCCGCCAGCAGGCTGGTGAAGGTGCGCGAGCAACACGGCGCGGAATCGATCGGCGTCGTAGGCAGCCCGCGCCTGACCAATGAAGCGCTCTATTCTTTGCGTAAGTTCGCGACCGAAGTTCTGGGCCATCAAAACCTTGCGGCGAGCGAAGCGTACAGCCTGGTAAACCTGATAAGTGATATGGGCGGCCAATTGGCAACTCATCGCGACATTCGCTATGCCAAAACCATTCTGCTGATCGGCGGTGAGCCCGAAGAATTGCAGCCGCTGACGGGCAAACAAATCCGCCAGGCGGTGCGTAACGGCGGCGCGAAATTGCTTATCGTCAATACGGTACCGATCCGCCTGCGCGAACAGGCAGCCCAGTTTGTGCACATTAGCCCGGGTAGCGGTGAGGCCGCGGTTCTGGCCTTGTCCGGAGATGCTGACGACAAACTGGTCGCGCGCAAGTGCGGCATCGAGGTGTCTGAGCTGGTTGCTCTCCGTGACGCAATCAACGCGACGGACGGCGATTTGGTCATCATGCTGGGCGGCGAAGTGAGCGCTGCAGCGCAGTCGATCGTCGCACAGCTGCCTTATGCTTTCGCGCAGGAGGGCCGGCGCATCCTGCTGCATCCGCTGCCGCTCTACAACAACAGCATCGGCGCGATTGACATGGGCATGATGAGCGGCAAAGGTTCGGTTACTCAATTACTGGACAGCGCCGGCGGCGACGTTCGCGCTTTGTATGTTGCCGGAAGCTTTTTGCCTGAACACTTCAACGGGCGGGCTGAGGCCCTGGCCCAACTGGATCTATTGATCGTCCAGGAACTTTTCGAAACAGACACAACTGCATTCGCCGACGTGGTGTTTCCGGCCGCCTCGTTTGCCGAAGTAGACGGCACATTCACGAACAACGACGGCTTCGTTCAGCGCGTGCGGCAATCGATTCCGCCAGTTCACCAGGCGAAAGCCGATTGGATGATCACGGCGCAACTGGCCAAAGAGCTGGGCGTGGATTTTGGTTTCCAGATGTCAGCCGCAGCGGTTTTTCGCGAAATTGCCGCGCGCGTTCCGGCGTACGCCGATCTGCGTTATCCGCTCTTGAAAGATGAAAGCAAGCCGGTCCAGGTGAAGCACCCCATCGCTCCGAAACGCGATCTTTCGGCGGAGATGAAAACCGTACGGGAAGCGGTAACCGCGCTGGACGAGAACGTTGAGAAGATAACGGGCACTCCTGACGTCGGGCACGAACTGTTTAAGCTGGGGACTTTAACTGACAAGGTGGCGCAGTTTCATTTGCTGGCCGCCGGCAATCCAGAGCCGGAGACGTTGAGGATTTCGCCCCTGTACCAGATAGAGCCGTTGGCCGTTGGCCGTGAAGCGTGAACCGTGAACCGTGAACCGTAAACCGTAAACCGTAAACAGAGAATGGTGTGCCGGCGCGTCACAGTTTATTGCTCACTGCTCACCGTTCAATGTTCACGGTTCACTGTTCACGGTTCACGGTTTCCGGTTCACGGTTCACGGTTCACGGTTCACGACGATAACTAAATGGATCTGAACAACCCATATATTCACACGGTCATGCTGTTTGTGGGGATCACTGTCGCGTTCCTCACCATCATGATGTTGTGTGCGTTTACAGTGTGGGCGGAACGGCGGGTGCTCGCCCTCCTGCAAGGTCGTCTGGGACCGAATCGTGTTGGGCCAGCCGGCCTGCTGCAGTCATTTGCCGATTTCATCAAGACGATGGTCAAAGAGGATCTGGTTCCTAACCAGTCAACCAGGTTCGTATTCCTGCTCGCCCCCATCATTGCCATCATCACCGCCATCATGGCCCTCGCGGTTTATCCTTTCGGGCCGGCCATCACACTTCCCTACCTCGGAACATTTGAATTGCGCATAGCGCGGTTCGATGTGGCGTTGCTGTACGTGCTGGGCGTTACTTCGGTGGGCGTTTATGGCATCGCGTTGGCGGGATGGTCTTCAAATAACAAATACAGTTTGATGGGCGGGCTGCGGTCTTCGGCGCAAATGATCTCGTACGAGCTCTCGTTGGGAATGTCACTGATCGGCGTCGTGATCATGTCCGGCACCCTGGACATCTACAGCATTGTGGTGCAGCAATCGGGCTGGGCGGGTTTGCACTGGAACATCATTTATCAGCCGATCGGTTTCATCATCTATCTGATCTCGGCCATCGCCGAAACGAATCGCGTCCCCTTTGATTTGCCGGAAGCGGAAACCGAACTGGTGGCCGGCTTTCATACTGAATACAGTTCGATCAAGTTTCTTCTGTTCTTTAACGCCGAATACATCAACATGATTACCGTGTCGATGCTGGCAACGACATTGTTTCTGGGTGGCTGGAACGGCCCGGGCGTAGCGCAGTTTCCGGCGCTCGGCGTCGTGTATTTCTTCGGCAAGATTTTGTTCTTCTTGTTTCTTTATATTTGGCTGCGCGGCACGTTGCCACGTTTTCGTTTCGACCAGTTGATGAATTTTGGCTGGAAGTTTCTGCTGCCGCTGGCAATTTTCAACATAGTACTGACGGCGACGCTGGCGATGTTCGGCTGGGTTTGAGACGCGTCCGATAGCCCCTCCCCGTGGGAGGGGTTGGGGAGGGTTTTAGGCGGTAACAAGAATTGAAACACTACGCGCGGCCGTCGAGGCCGCGCGCCAGATCGCAGTTAGGGTTCGTGAGCTAAGCCCTCCCCCAACGCCCCTCCCAGAGGGAGGGGGCTAGCACAAAGTTTTTGGAATAATGACGGGACTCATCTTTATTCTTTTTGCGGGCATGGCCATCGGCTGCGCGGTCTCGGTCGTCGTCCAGCGTCATCCGCTGTATGGCGCCATGTCACTGGTCGGCGTTTTCATTTCGCTCGCCGGACTGTACGTGACGCTGGCGGCGCCGTTCATTGCCGCCGTGCAGGTGATCGTTTACGCGGGAGCCATCATGGTCCTGGTGGTCTTTGTGATCATGTTGCTGAATGTCGAACAGGAGGAACGCCGCCGAACGCGTTTGCCATTCTTAGTTGGCGCTGCGGTCGCGCTAGCCGGCGTTTTGTTTGCCGAAGCTGCCTTCATGATTTATTTCGTGCAAGCATCGCCGGCGACGCCGCGCGATAACGTGTCTGATGTGGGCCAGACTTTTTCCATCGGCACCGGACTGTTCACCAGTTACCTTTTGCCATTTGAGATCACTTCGCTTTTGCTCTTGATGGCCATCGTTGGCGCCATGACGCTGGCGCGCACCGGCGGGCTTTTGTCTGCGCGCGCGGGAGTAGTGCCGGGAGCACAGGTACTGGCCCCGGATGTTTTGGATAGCGAACCGGCCGCCGGCGCACAGCCAATAGTGACAAATACAACGGACGAAGCCGCGTGCGTCCTCGGCATCGATGGAGTTCGGCGAAGCGCCGATAACGATTAGCCATGAATTGCGGGCGCGGGTAAAAGATTAATTGAAATGAATCCACAACTTTCATGGTATCTGGCGCTGTCTGCCGTGCTGTTTACCATCGGCGCGGCCGGCGTTCTGATTAAGCGAAACGTGATTTCGATGTTCATGTGCATCGAGCTGATGCTGAACGCCGTGAACCTGACGTTCGTAGCGTTCTCCAGTTTCTTTGCCGACGTGACGGGCCAGCTCTTTGTTTTCATTGTGATGACCGTGGCCGCAGCGGAAGCGGCAGTCGGACTGGGAATCATTATTACAGTGTTTCGCAACCGCGAATCGCTGAACGTCGATGAAGCAAATATTTTGAAGCTATAACGACCGGCTTCGCCGCCTGATGTGCGGAAAGGCTTTGCCTTTCCGATATCGTTCTGGAAACGGGAAGGCTATGCCTCCGATTTGAGGCGCAGCCTCAAAAGAATTGAATCTCGTGAGGGAAGGCCGCAGGCCTTCCGCACATCAGGCGGCAAAGCCGTGATGTTGCTCAAATGAACTTTAGTTAATGCCACGACACCTTCTCAGCGTAATCATCTTCGCCCCGCTTGCAGGCGCAGCCATCAACTGGTTCGCCGGCCGGCGCCTGCGTAACGAGCGCTTTATCGGCGTCGTAGCCTGTGGTGCCGTGGCCGTTTCCACCGTCATCGCTTTCTTCCTGGCGTTTAACTCCCATGGCGCCCTGGTGTCGGAAACGCCGATCATGGACCACCTGTGGACCTGGATTCAGGTGGGAACTTTTCGCGCCGACTTTGGCCTCGCCCTGGACCGTCTGAGCGGCATCTACGCGCTCTTCATTACTTTTGTTGGCCTGTTGATTCACATCTTCGCCACCGGCTACATGAAGGGCGACCCGGGCTACTATCGCTTCTTCGCTTACTTGAATCTCTTCATGTTCGCGATGCTGACGCTGATCCTCGCGGACAATTTCCTTCTGATGTTTGTCGGCTGGGAAGGCGTCGGGCTTTGCTCTTACCTGCTGATTGGTTTCTACCTGGACCGCTCCGAAGCAGCGCCCGCCGCGAAGAAAGCGTTTATCGCCAACCGCATCGGCGATTGGGGCTTTGTGCTGGGCATCATGCTGATTTTTTTCATGACGGGAACGATCAGTTTCTTCGCCAAGCCCGACATGGGTGTGGCCAGCGCGCTGCAAGTGATTAGCCAGGCGACGCCCGACGCGTTCACCTGGAAAGCCATTTTCCTGGGTGGCGGCAGTATCACCGCCATTGCCATGCTCCTTTTCATCGGCGCCACGGGCAAGAGCGCCCAGATACCATTGTTTGTGTGGTTGCCGGACGCGATGGCGGGACCAACTCCGGTCTCGGCGCTAATCCATGCGGCCACGATGGTGACGGCGGGCGTGTACATGGTGGTCCGCTGTTCCGCGATTTTTACGCACGCGCCCTTCGCGATGTTTGTGATGGCTATCATTGGGGCCGCTACCGCTTTGTTCGCGGCCACGATCGGACTGGCGCAGAACGACATCAAGAAGGTCCTGGCTTACTCCACCATTTCGCAGCTCGGCTATATGTTCCTGGCTTGCGGCGTCGGTGCTTTTGGCGCGGCGATTTTCCATGTAATGACGCACGCCTTCTTCAAAGCGCAATTGTTCCTTGGGTCCGGATCGGTCATTCACGGAATGCACCACGAACAGGACATGCGGCGCATGGGTGGCTTGCGCAAATACATGCCGATCACCTGGCTCACGATGTGTGCCGGCTGGCTGGCGATCTGCGGTGTTCCCATCTTTGCCGGTTTCTTTTCCAAGGACGAAATTCTCTGGAAGACATGGAGCGCCGGTGGCGCCGGCATGCCGGCCGGATTTGGCAAGGCGCTTTGGGTCGCCGGCGCCGTCACCGCCCTGCTCACCGCCATTTACATGACCAGATTGATGGTCATGACTTTCTGGGGCAACGAAAGGTTCCGCGAGAGCGCAGGCGAAAACCCGCACGCCGATCAGCACCATGTGGACCACGCCGCGCACGAGCCACATGAATCGCCACGCTCGATGACGATTCCGCTGATCGTATTGGCGGTATTGTCGCTTGTGGGCGGCCTGGTGGGCGTGCCCTATGCCCTCAGTTCTCTGGTTGGGGGACATCCGGAGAACTATTTTGAAAGAACGCTGGAACCGGCACTTAGCCAGGCTCACGAACCGGGCGCGGCCGGCGCAGGCCATGCGGATGAGGTTGAATGGCAATCGCCAAAACCGCAGGCCGTTGATGGCGAGCCGGCTTATTCAGTCAGCGAAGCTCATGGAAGCGGAAGCGGCCACAACGCGGCAGAAATTTCGCAGGAACGCCTCTTCGCTGGGATCTCAATCCTGCTCGCGTTCGCCGGCATCGGCCTTGGCTGGGTAATGTTTGAGCGGCAACCGTTGCGGCGCATGCCCACGCTGCTGGAAAACAAATACTACGTTGATGAAATCTACGACGCGGCGATCGTTAATCCGATTCACGCGGTTTCGCGCGAAGGCCTCTGGAAAATATTCGACGTCGGAGTTATCGATGGACTGGTGAACGGGGTTGGGAGGCTGGTCACCAACGCCGGTGCGTTGGTGCGACATCTGCAAGCCGGGTTTGTGCGCGGTTACGCTGCGATCATCCTGCTGGGCGCGTTGCTCGTGATTGGATATTTCGCTTACGCCGGAGTTCGTGGTTTGCAACTGTGGGTCCGTTAGAGATGCAACAGTACCTGCTGACGAGTCTTATTCTGCTGCCGGTGGTTGGCGCTGTGGCGCTGGCCGGATACAGGTACGCGCGCGGCGATCGCGACGATGATTATCGTTGGATCGCGCTGCTGTTTTCGCTGGTCGTCTTTGGCCTGTCTCTTTTCCTGATCGGGGGCGCGGGCGGGAACACCGCGGCATTTCGCTTCCAGCAGGACGTGCCGTGGATTAGCGCCATCGGCGCCCATTACCACGTGGCAGTTGACGGCATCAGTTTGTGGCTGGTGCTGCTGACCACGCTGCTGATGCCGATAGCCATTCTTTGCAGTTGGACCGCCGTCCGGAAACGCGAGCTTTCTTATTACATTTTTCTACTCCTGCTGGAATCGGCGATGATCGGCGTCTTTGTCTCGCTCGATTTGCTGCTGTTCTATTTGTTCTTCGAAGCTTCGCTCGTGCCCATGTTTTTCCTGATCGGAATCTGGGGTGGCGAGCGACGCGTTTACGCGGCCGTAAAGTTTTTCATCTACACGGCGGTCGGCAGCCTGCTGATGCTGGTGGGCATTATCGCGCTTTACTTCATCTACGGGTCGTTTGACTACGCGACCATCGTGGAAGCGATGAAGCAAGCGCCGCAACTTCTGTCGCCCCGGACGGAGTTGTGGTTGTTCCTGGCTTTTGCCCTGGCCTTCTGTATCAAGGTACCGCTCTTCCCTTTTCACACCTGGCTGCCCGACGCACATACGGAAGCGCCAACAGCAGGTTCGGTGATCCTGGCCGGGGTCTTGTTGAAGATGGGCACTTACGGTTTGCTGCGTTTCAATTTCGGTCTGTTTCCGAATGCATCGCGCGAGATGGCGTGGATCATGATTACCCTGGCGGTGATCGGAATCATCTATGGCGCGCTGGTCGCTATGGTCCAACCCGATGTGAAGCGGCTGGTGGCATATTCTTCGGTCAGCCACATGGGATTTGTGGTGCTCGGTCTTTTTTCCTTTACCGAAGAGGGAATGCAGGGCGCGCTTTACCAAATGCTGAACCACGGGGTTTCGACCGGGGCGCTCTTCCTGTTTGTCGGCATGATTTACGAACGCCGGCACACTCGCATGATCAAGGATTTTGGCGGACTGGTGCGGCCGATGCCATGGTTTTCCGCCCTGTTCGTATTTGCCTCGCTGTCTTCGATTGGCCTGCCGTTCCTTAATGGGTTCGTGGGAGAGTTTCTGATCATGCTGGGCGCGTGGACGTCGCTCGCCGTCAAACACACATGGATCGTCACGGGCCTGGCTGCGACCGGCGTGATTTGGGCGGCGGTTTATATGTTGTGGATGTTGCAGCGCGTCGTATTCGGGACGACGACCAGCGAAGAGAACGCCCGCCTGCGCGATCTGAACCGGCGCGAAGTAGGATTACTGGTTCCACTGCTGCTGCTCATGGTTTTTATGGGTGTCTATCCCAGACCATTTCTGAATAGAGCGAGTCAGAGCATTCAGGCAGTGCGCGCGCGGCTCATGGCGCAGGAATCGGGCGGCTCGATTGAAACGGTTGATGTTCACCCAGCTCCGGTAAAGATCGATGAACACGCAATTGAAATGAACTCCAGCGCACCGAACCGGGAGAAAGGGCGCCCGTAAACTTAATGAAGGCACTCCTGATCACAATTCTGCTCAGTGCGTTTTGTTCGAGCACAGCATCGTCCGTCGCGGCGCCCGCGGGCGTCATCGTGCCGCCCGAGACGGCGATCAGGCTGACGGGCATCGATGGGCAAACTTACGACGTGGCCCAGATGCATGGCAACGTCGTCCTGGTTTCATTCGGCGCCACCTGGTGCACGCCCTGCAGCGCCGAGCTGTACGCACTGGAAGAACTGAAGCGCGAATATGAAGACAAGCCGGTAAAGTTTTTCTGGGTCAGTATCGAGAGTCAGGAAGATGTTTCGGATAAGGACCTGCAGAAGTATTCCCGCGCGCGCAAACTGACTTTTCCAGTGCTGCGCGATCCGTCGAAAGCGACCTTCGGACAATTTACCAGGCGCGTGCGGCTGCCGCTGATCGTCTTCTATGACAAGCAAGGGCGGCTGGACAACCCGGTGCATTTTGGCATGGCTGCGCCGGAAGTTTATAAGAGCCGCATGCGGGAACGTTTGAATAAGCTTTTGTAATGGACAGGTAAGAACAAACGATGCCTTTGTTTCCAGCACTGCAGACTTTATCCACCGACGTCAACTTCCTGTTGATCACGCCGGAACTGATCGTCGGGTTGGCGGCGGTGCTCATCATGCTGGTCGACGCTTTTGCGCGGCCGCGACAACGCTGGATTACCGGAGCACTTTCTCTGATCAGTCTGGCGGCCGCGAGCTTTGCCGCCATTTGGCTGGATCTTGTCTGGTCGGGCCCGCGCACCGCCTTCAACGGAATGATCGTGCTCGATGAATTGCGCCTCGGCTTCACCTTTATCTTCCTAATCGTCTCGGCTCTGACGATCCTGATTTCGATGATCTGGGTCGATCACGAAAAGTTGCCGGCAGGGGAGTTTCACTCGCTGCTGCTGTTCGCTACCTGCGGCATGATGTTAATGGCGTCGGGCGGCGACCTCGTCATCATATTTCTCGGACTTGAAATTTTGTCGATCGCAACTTACGTGATGGCCGGCTTTCGCCGCACCGACGTGCGCTCCAACGAATCGTCGATGAAGTATTTCATTCTCGGTTCATTTTCGTCGGCCTTTCTGCTGTATGGGATTGCCCTGGTTTATGGCGCCACGGCCACCGATACGGGCCAGGCCGGCACGACCAACATTGCCGAGATAGCTACGCGTTCGGGCCAGTCACTATATCCCTCGCTGCTGTTCGCTGGCGCCGCGATGATGCTGGTCGGATTCGGTTTCAAGATTGCGACAGCGCCCTTTCACGTGTGGACACCGGATGTTTACGAAGGCGCGCCCACGCCGGTCACGGCGTTCATGGCTACCGGTTCGAAGGCCGCGGGCTTTGCTTCATTTCTGCGCGTCTTCCTGATTGCCTTTCCCATCGCGGCCGTCACCGCCAGCACCGCCGGATATGCACATCAGGCATGGATGGGCACTCTGGTCGTGTTGGCCGTGGCCACTATGACGATCGGCAACGTCGTGGCGATTGTGCAGAACAACGTGAAGCGGATGCTGGCCTACTCTTCCATCGCGCATGCCGGCTATGCCCTGGTGGGGTTCGTCGCGGCGGGGGCCGGCAGCGATCTGGAGCAACGAAATACCGGTGTCGCAGCCGTCATCTTCTACCTTTTGACTTATGCGCTGATGACTCTCGGGGCATTCGCGATCGTGACGTTGATTGCGCGCAGCGGCGACCGGCGCACAGAAGTCGAAGATTACAACGGCATCGGTTTCATAGCACCAGGACTCGCGTTTGCGCTCTCGCTGTTTCTGCTGAGTCTGTTAGGCATGCCGCTAACTGCCGGCTTCATGGGGAAAATTGCGGTCTTCCGCGCCGCTGTCGATCGCGGCTATGTATGGCTGGTCGTCATCGGCGTTATCAATACGGCGATCTCCGCGTACTACTACCTGCGCCTGATCATCGTGATGTTCTTTCGTGAACGTCTGACACCGTGGAGCCCGCCGCGCATTCCCGCCAGTTTAGCCGTCGCGATCGTGATCGTGGTGATGGGCGTGCTCTATCTCGGCATTTTCCCCGGCCGCGTATTGAACGCATTGCAACCCAAACCCTCCATTTCGGTTTCCCAGCGCTGACAATTCAGAAGGTGCGTAGCGAAGCTGCGGGCCCACCTGAACAGTCGGGCTTCTGAATGCAAGTTAATCGTGAGTAAACAAAACCTAACCCGGGAACCTGACCGCGCAAGGAAAACCAATTCTGCGAGAGCCCAACTCGCCGAGGAAATAAAAGGTCGGCTGGCAGAGGCGTGGCTCCCCAACATTTACGCACGTATTCTTGAAATGCGGACCCGTTCGTATCAACTCGGAACCGCGGCAAGATCCGTCAGTATTCAACACACTCTGTTGGGCGTCGAATTAAAACTTGGCGGGCGCCGTCTGCTCTGTCCCGATCTGGCAACGGCGCGCTACTTGTCAGTGTTCGCTCGTGCCGGGTGCGCGGCGGTTGCGGTCCCTTATGACATCACACGCATTTCGCATCTGGCCGATGAGCTCGATTCATCGTGGCATCGAATGTTATTAATGGCTGACCAGGCCACAGCAAAAGAAGGAACAACGGCCGCCGCCGCCATGCAGAAGATGCTGGTAACAGAGATCCGGGCAGCAATCGCGAACGCCGGAGCCGGCGCGGCTACTCCCGTTTTTTCGCAGAACACAAAACAACAGCGAGCATGATAGAATGATTGTGACCGATGATGCAGGAACTTCAGGAGATTCACTCAACCGACATGCAGAACCTCGACGCGCCTGAGGCGCTTCCCTTCCCTTTCAACCAACGCAACTTTTGTCGCTACGAACCGATCGAAAAGCAGATCGAAGAGGCTCGCGTGCTGATAGTCGACGATCTGCTGCGCGATGAAGACGACTTGTCGGACGTGGCACGTCGCGAGTGGGGGGTTGAAGTTGCTTCGCACCTGAATCGTGAACGGCAGATTGCCACGCTCGCGTTGCAGAACATCGTCAGCAACGTGGGGCGCCTGGTGAAAGTGCCGCACACGCGCATCGCGCATGTATCGGCCGTGGCTGAAGCGGTGGGGGAATTCAATCCCGACGCAGTCGTATTAAGCGGCACCCTGCGTGATTTTGATTACTACAACCCGGCGATTCTCGATTCCTTTAGTCGCTTTATCCACTCTACGCAGATCCCAACCCTGGGCATCTGCGGCGGCCACCAATTGATCGGTTTGAGTTTTGGCGCCAAGGTCGTCACGCTCAGCAACCGCGAACAGCACGAGGAACGCGAGAACCGCCAGATTGAATATCAGTATCGTTTCATCCGCATCACTGAGCCTGACGATCCGATCTTTCGTGGCATGACCGATCCGCGTTCGGAGTTATGGCAGGACTACACCAAGGAAGGCCGCATTCTGCGCGTGTGGCAAAACCACGGCCTGCAGCTCGACCTGGTGCCGGAGGGCTTTAAGCTGCTGGCAACCTCGTATCTCTGCCGCAACCAGATGATGGTCAAGCGCGATCAGCAGCAACTGATCTACACCGTCCAGTTCCACCTGGAAAAGTCATTCGAAGACTGGCATCGCAACCGCACGCGTTGGGAACATCAAAACGAATCGCGCGACGGCCGCATCCTGTTCGAAAACTTTTTAATAGAAGCCTTAGCTCATTCAAGCAGCAACATGTGAGGCGGGTGCTGTCAGTTGACTAACACAACTACGATACCGGCAGTCAGGAAGGCGGGTTTACCCCCGCTCTCTATGAACTAATAGCTCTACTGGGTCGTTGACGCCCGCCCTCAACATGCTGGCCGCGGAACCATTCTGTACAGAGACTTCCAGAAAGCCTGCACTACCCCAGATCGCAAACAGTTCGGCTGACGTAGCATTCGCTTCACCAAAGAAGCGGCGTAACGAAGTCACTTCTCTGTCATTAATCGCCAACGTAAAACCTACGTCCACGTCTTCACGCGTCAGGTTCGTCACGCAATTGCCAAAGCGATCGATGTGAATGATGCGTCCCTGGACATTCCCGTCAGCAAGCACTTTTGGCGCCAACGAATCGAGTCGCACCCAATCGGCGATCTCAGCGCCAAAATTATCTGGTTCAACGCCGTTCGCCAACGCCGCTGCCACTGGCGCGAATACATCTCGACCATGAAAACTGTCGCTGACTGGACGGCGAAAGAACTCTTCGTTTTGAATTTGAATCACCCTCGCGTCGCCTTCGCGTTCGAAGATATAGCTGAAGATGCCATTGTCCGGGCCGACAAAATATTGGTCCGCACAACGCCCCACGATTGCTCGCCGTGAGGAGCCCACGCCCGGATCGACAACCGCTACGTGTATTGTTTCGGCGGGAAAAGACTTGTACGCCGCCAGCAGGGTGAACGCCGCATACTGAATATCATGGGGCGGAACCTCATGCGTGACGTCAATCACACGCGCGTCGCGGCAGGTCGAAAGGATCGACCCCTTGACTGCGGCGACGAAGTAATCGGCCGTGCCGAAGTCAGTCAAAAGCGTAATCAGCGCTTGCGTCATCAGCCTTAACCAACGCGCGGAAAATAAAAAGCGGGAACGAGGTCAGTTTAGCATGACGCCATCCTGACCTCGTCCCCGCAGTGCAAGTGAGTTTGCGAGGATCCGTTCGTCTATCCGATAGTCGCGTCGCGCGCGGTGCGAATCTTTAACTCCTGTCCCTGGCGCAGGTAAATGTCTTCGCCCTGCTCCGCGATCACACCTGAGGTCCCGACGCCCGCGCCAATCGCAGCGCCGATCGCAGCTCCCTTGCCACCACCGGCAATCGCTCCGATCAGCGCGCCGATACCGGCGGCCGCGCCGACTTTAGTCACGTCGCTTCTGGTCGAGTCTTGCCCGTGCACGCCGCCCTCGGAATCGACATCGCCGATGCCCTTGCTGGTGTTGTTGTGCACAACCTCAATAACCTGCGCGCTCAAGTTGGTCCATCGGCTGTCCGGCAGGCGAATCTGTTCAAAGGTAAGCTGCAATTGCGCATCGCCCTTTACGCGGCCGGGCCGTTTAACCTGCGTCACTCGTCCATCGAGAATCGCGCCCTGGTACTCACTGGGCTCGATTACGCGCGCCTGAAAACGATCGCCCTTTTGCGTGGCATCGGTCGAAAGATTTGTCAGCAACTCAACGCGCATCACGGTGTCGCGGGGAATGCTGATCGTTCCGCCCGAGCTTGAATTGACCGGCGCTGAACTATTGGTTTGAGCTGGATCGGCCTGCGCGTTGCCGGCCGTCGATGAGTTATCAGCATCATCGGCATGAGCCGTGGACGGCGCTGTATTATCGCGGCGCTCCAAAGTAGCCGGGATAGCCGAATCAAAGCCGCGATGATCGAAACCTGAATTGTAGCCGGCCTCAAAACCCTGCTGGTAACCGTCGTGGTAATCTTCAACCGATCCGTAACTGGTCAGGTAATTCCGATTGCCCGCGACATATTCGTCTTTGGTGCGAAAATCGCGCGGCGCTTTCTGTGCTGCGTCCTGGTACCCGGCGGCGTAACCATCGGAGTAACCGGTGCGATAGCCGCGAATAAGCGCCCCCTTAGCCTGGCTTTGATCCTGGGGATCCTGCGCCCGCGCTTCACCGACAACGAAGCCGGCCGGCACCGCCGATAGGAATAGCGCAAGGCTCAGCACCAACAAATATCTCATCTGCCTCATGGGGAAATCCTTTCTCAACCTGGTACAGCAACCATTGAAACTGCCTCTGCGACGACGCTTCCTGGTATCAACTCCAGCGGACAACGCCGTGGCTCGGACGCAAACACAACGAACTTATAACAACTTTCATGCCGCTTGACGCTAACTCTGACCCACCCTAGACTCAAACCAGAAAAGAGGAAAAAGCCAGCCGTCGGCCCGCGCGGGCATTCCAGATGGAGCATTAGATGCCGGAAAACGGGTGACGGGTTTCTCAGGGGCCGCAAGACCTGATATCCAAACCCGGCTCCGACACGGACACGCATGACCACGCTTCGCCGAGTTTATTTGGATCACAGCGCGACCACGCCGGTCGATCCGCGCGTGCTCGAGGCGATGCTGCCTTACCTGAAGGAGGGCTTCGGCAATCCCTCAAGCGTGCATTTCTATGGTCAGCAAGCGCGTGCGGCGGTCGATAGCGCCCGTCGCAACGTCGCCGCAATGATTGGAGCGCGGGCAAACGAAATCGTTTTTCTTTCCGGAGGGACTGAGGCAAACAATCTGGCGATTCGCGGTCTTTGCGAGGGCGCCGCATCTCATGGCCAACACATCATCACCTCCGCAATTGAACACTCGTCAGTCCGCGGAATCTGCGCCGCTCTGGAAAAACGAGGCTGGGAAGTCACTCGCCTGCCGGTATACGACGACGGGATAGTCAGGGCCGATGATGTTCGCCGCGCGCTGCGTGACGACACGGTGCTGGTCACGATCATGATGGCCAACAATGAGATTGGCACCATCCAGCCGGCCACTGAAATCGGAGCCTTGCTAAAGGACCACCGTGCACGCGGCCATCGGCACATCTGGTTTCATACTGATGCGGTACAAGCCGCCGGACGAGTAGCGATCGACGTGGATTCGATTGGCTGTGATTTGCTTTCGCTATCGGCTCACAAGGTTTACGCGCCGAAAGGCATTGGCGCGCTCTACGTGCGACGCGGAGTACGCTTGCTGCCATTGAACATTGGCGGGCATCAGGAGCGCGAACGCCGCGCTGGCACTGAAGCCGTCCCTGGCATAGTTGCCTTCGGCGCTGCGGCCCGACTGGCCGGGTTAGAAATGGAAGGAAGAAACCGGCAAGCGAGCCGCTTGCGCGATCGGCTGGAGGCAGAAATCCGCGAAACAATTCCCGACGTAGTCTTCAACGGCAACACCGAAAATCGTTTGCCGCATATCTCCAACATTTCCTTCCGCTACATCGAAGGCGAGGGCCTGCTGATTAATCTCGACATGCAGGGCGTGGCGGTTTCGACGGGCTCAGCCTGCTCTTCGGGAACACTGGAACCGTCGCCGGTAATTCGAGCGCTGGGAGGGAATGAAGAAAACGCGCGAGGCGCGATTCGTTTCAGCTTCGGCAAAGACAATTGCGACGAGGACGTGGATTATGTGCTCTCAGTTTTGCGCCGATCGGTGGAGAACCTGCGTCAACTTTCGCCGCTGGCGCGAGAAGCTACGTTAAGTAAGTAGAACACGCAAGCGGGGCAGTAGCCTGACCGTAAGAGAGGGCGTAAATGGAAACGCTTCCCCTACGGTCGAGCTACCGCCCCATTGATGCCGGCACTATCTGTCCTACATAAAACTTTGGCTTACTCTGACATCCTCAAGGACCATCTCGCTCGCCCGCGCAACGCCGGCCAACTGGACGACGCTAACACTATTGCTGAGCGCAGCAATCCCATTTGCGGCGATCGCATAGTTCTCTCATTGCGAATATGTGAGGGAAGGATCGAGGCGGCAAAGTTTTTGGCGTACGGCTGCGCGCCCACGTTAGCCTGCGGCTCAGCTTTGACGGAAATGATCGAGGGAAAGACTCGCGCGGAAGCTGCGCGAATTACTCGCCAGGATTTGGCGCGTGTGTTGGCAGGCCTGCCATCCGGAAAGCAACATGCTGCTGCCCTCGCCATTGAGGTATTGCACGCGGCGCTGGCCGGTGCCGTAGCCCGGCCGTAAGGGAGGGCATTAAGCGGACGACGACCCTCGCTATGGCTCAATCGACATCCGGAGGACGGTCGACATCGGCACTCGCTCAATCTTACCTGTCTTCAACAGCACGATAATTTGACCGTTGTCTACGACCACTCGACGCACGGTACTCATCGGGCGCTCTATGCGGGTGCCGTCCTTCGTCTCAATGATTAATCGCGGGCCAATCTCGGCTTGCGGCTCCTGAGTTTCGGGTTTGACCTCTGGAGTAGTCTCCGCGGGCTTTGCGGTTTCCGCTTCACTAGTGGTTTCAGCCGGCTTCGGTTTCGCCGGGGGTTTGCGAGCTGGGCGCGTATTGCGCCGCCCGGGCCGATTCGGACGCGTGCTCTTTGGCGGCGTGGTATTCGCGGCGGTTGTTTCCGCGGGACTTGGTGACGGTTCAGCCACCGGCTGCTCTGGCTTTTCTTCCACCGGCGCAGGCTGATCGATGCGTGCACCCGTTGCGGTAACGGGTCTGCCCTTGCTGGAACTGGCAACTGTCGGTGTTTCAGTCTCTGTGCCGCTTTCGGCTCCAGCCACTTCCCCGCTGAATGGCTCAAACGAACCGCCGAATCTTACGCGGTAGGTTCCCGGCTCATCGTTGGGGCTGCGGGCTTCCACGCGCATGATCATGTCCTGGCGTGCTCGCAGGTAAATGCCTTTCGTTGTTCCCGTAGCGCTCTCCGCGAACAGAGTGATCTTAACGAGCGGCTTCATCCCCTCCGCCGTAAAAATGTCCACGTCTCCATTCAGGTTCTTGCTTTCGACGGTTATCAACAAATCCCCCGGCGTCGCGCTGAAAATAAAAAAGTGCCGCGTGAGGCGCGGATCGCCAAGGTCCCTGACAGGAATTTCGGCGCTAATGTCCGCCGAGCGAATGGCGGTTGGGATCGCCTGATCGGTTGACTGCGCCGGTGCGGGATTCACTGCCAGCAGCAAAACGATCACCGCAGGAATCCAAACCGCGAGGCGCTCGCGCGGAAAAAGTCTGATTAAGCGTGGCACATTTATCATGGTTGGGACAGCCCTAAGGCTGATACAGATTTAGAAGTAGATTCTGCCGAAATGGCCAACTGAATGATGCTAAGAGTATCAGATTTAGGAAAAGAATCTAAGACGCCTCAGCTTAATGATGAGCAAGTACCGCCCGGTAGTCCCCAGTGGACCTTGCTGCATTCCTCCTTGTGTCCTGGTGGCTTAGTGGTAAATCCGCTCGTTCGGAACCTTCCAGTTAGTACCTATCGAGTTACTCGGCGTAATCTGCGGATAGCTCGTCGCTTTGCTATAATCGTTCTTCGCGTCAAATTGGTCCCCTCGGAAATTCACAAATCACACATACAAAGGTGCCATATCTAATGATTCGTCGGACTCTGTTAGCGACTTGCCTTCTTATCACTCTGACTACGCCTAACTTCGCATCTGCGAAAAGCGCCCCACTGGCTGTTTTTCATCTCGAACCGCATCCCGGCGGAACACTGATGATGACGGTTCAGGCGAAAGTCCGCGGCCATGAAGGCCGCTTCATCCTGGACACCGGCGGCGGCATTTCCTACATCAGTCCCAGCTTCGCACAAACCATCGGCTGCAAACCGTGGGGACAAGTCACAGGCTTTACGTTGACCGCACAACGTCTGGATTTGGCCCGTTGTGATGATGTGTCATTCGATCTGCAGGGGCGCCTGTTCAGGACTGAGACGGCGGCAGTGTACGACATCATGAAGTTCATGCCGCCAAACGTACCTAGGATTGACGGTTCGCTCGGCCTCGATATTTTTGCCGGTCACGTAGTCACGTTGAGCCTGGCCGATAAGACGTTCACTCTCGAGAGCCGGCCCAGCCTGGCCTTACGCCAAAAATCCGGCAAGGAAGTTCCGATCCGCCTCGTGCGCGAATGTGAGGGGCTCGCGCTGGCCGTTGTGATCGGCGTAGTTACACCGGAAGGCACAGCTTGGATGGAGCTGGATTCGGGCAACGGCGGGGCCCACGTTATCGGCAAGCATCTTGCGCCGTTACTGAACCTGAAATTGGAAAAGGGGCCTCAACCGGCAAACCTTAGTTTAGTTGGCGGCATTCCCATCAACGGCGATGTGCGCGTGAATGAGACTCTAATCATGGACGGCAACATCGGCACACGGTTTATGATCAACTGGGATTTGACGCTCGATCTGGCAAAGGGCCGTGCCTGGCTGACACCGGCACACACGGCAGTAGCCCGGCCGTGAGGGAGGCCGAAAATGCACGATAGACAACGCCCCGTTGATGCCTGCTCCGGTTGTTGATTGGCGGAACGCGGTCTATTCTAAATCTACGCATGAGTCAAAGCTTAGAAGCCGAGGGCCTGCTGTGCATAAAGCAGGCCCTCGCAGAAGATATCGGGGCCGGCGATGTAACGACCAATAGTATCGTCGCGGCGGATGCGACTCTGGAGGGCCGGATCGTCGCCAAGCAAAGCGGCGTCGTTGCCGGCCTTGACGTCGCCGAAGACGTTTTCCTTTTCCTGAATGATCAGATTAGGTTTCGCGCTGAAGTGTCAGAGGGTTCATCCGTTCCAAACGGACAATTGTTGGCGACAGTGGGTGGATCGGCGCGCGCGCTGCTAACCGGCGAACGCACGGCCTTGAACTTTCTTGGCCGCATGTCGGGAATCGCTACGTTGACGCGGCAGTTCGTTGACGCTTTGTCCGGCACCAGCGTCAAGATCCTGGACACGCGTAAAACCGCTCCCGGCCTTCGCGCGTTCGACAAACTCGCAGTGCGCCGCGGCGGCGGACAGAATCACCGCACCGGTTTGTACGATATGATTTTAATTAAGGATAATCATATCGATTTCGCCGGGTCTTTAGGGGAAGCTGTTCGACGGGCTCGCGCGTCTGAGAGCGGGTTGGAAATCGAAGTGGAAACTCGAGCAATTGCAGATGTGCTGCAGGCCCTCGAATTAGGAGTGGAACGCATTCTGCTGGACAACATGACGCTTGCTGAAATGCGCGAAGCGGTCGCCCTGAACGCCGGACGCGCGCGGCTAGAAGCGTCAGGCAACGTGACCCTTGAGTCTGTCCGGCAGATCGCCGAAACAGGTGTGGATTTCATCTCGGTCGGCGCGCTCACGCATTCACCGAAAGTCTTTGACGTTAGTCTGAAGTGGATAGAAAACCCCCGGGCGGAAAAACTCAACTAATAGAAGTCCCCAGGGGAATGAAACGAAATGATTACTGAAACAACGACCAGCGGAATGTATGAGCAGATGAAGGCCCTGCTGGCTGACACCGTGCCCGATTTCGAGCTGCGCATGAAGGCGGAGACTGCCGCCGAAATCAATCGCGTCAAGCGGGAAAAGAACGCTGTAATCCTGGGCCATAACTACATGGAGCCGGCGCTCTTTTATTCGATACCCGATTTTGTCGGCGACTCGCTCGACCTGAGCCGCAAAGCCGCCGAAACCGAAAAGGACATTATCGTCTTTTGCGGTGTCCGCTTCATGGCCGAAACAGCGAAGATCGTCAACCCCACGAAGACGGTTCTGCTGCCTTCAGAGAAGGCCGGCTGTTCTCTGGCCGCCAGCATTACAGCCGCCGATGTGCGCGAGTTGAAACGTAAATTCCCCGGCGTTCCCGTCGTCACCTACATCAACACCTACGCCGATGTGAAGGCTGAGTCAGACATCTGCTGTACTTCTTCCAACGCCGTCGCGGTGGTGGAATCACTGGGGAGTGACACTGTGATTTTCATTCCCGATGAATATCTGGCGGGTAATGTCGCGCGCGAGACCGGCAGGCACATCATTTTTCACTCGCGCGACCCGACTAAGAAGTTTGAGAATGTGCTCGACTATCAGATGGTCGGTTGGCCAGGGCGTTGCGAAGTCCACGAGAAGTTCACCGTCGAAGATATCAGCAATGTCCGCAAGCAGTTTCCCGACGTGGTCATCCTGGCGCACCCGGAGTGCAGTCCCGCGGTGGTTGACGCGTGCGACTTTTCCGGAAGCACCAATGCGATGATCAGATATGTGGAAAAGACCAAGGCCCCGCGTTACCTGATCCTGACTGAGTGTTCGATGGGCGACAACATTGCAGCGGCGCATCCCGAAAAAGAGATGCTGCGCCTCTGCAGCGTGCGTTGTCCGCACATGAACCAGATCACTTTGGAAGACACGCTCGAAGCTCTGAAGAAGAACCAGTATGTGATCGAGATTGACGAAGAGATTCGCCGCCGCGCGCTGCGTTCAGTGGAACGAATGCTGGCGATTGGCTAGATTTAAGGCCCGCACAACGAAAATTGGCAGAAACTGAAGTCTTAATCGTCGGCTGCGGCATTGCGGGCGCCACCGCGGCTTTGCAACTGGCGCGCAATCCGCAGCGCCGATCACTTCTGGTCACTCGCGCTGCCGATCCGCACGAATCGAACACTCGCTACGCCCAAGGCGGGATCATCGGTCGCGGTCCCGACGATGATCCAGAGTTGCTACTTGCCGACATTCTCGCCGCCGGTTCAGGTGTCAGCTCGCCACAAGCCGCGCGCATTCTGGCCGCCGAAGGCCCAGCGCTACTTCATCAAGTTTTAGAAGAGACCGCCCGCGTCGTTTTTGATCGAGACAACGAGGGGCAACCGCTTTGGGGCCAGGAAGCTGCGCATTCGCGCCGCCGAATTCTTCATGTGGGAGACATCACCGGCCAGGCAATCATGAATGGGCTGGTTACCGCGCTGCAGAAATTTCCGAACATCCAGATTGAAGCCAATGCCACCGCAGTCGACCTGATCACCTTTCCGCACCACTCGCGCGACCCGCTCGATAATTACGAGCCGATTTCCTGCCACGGTTCTTACCTGTTCAATCGTGACGAGAAAAAAGTCCATCGAGTCCTGGCTGATGTGACAGTGCTGGCTACGGGCGGACTCGGAAGAATCTATCGCAGCACAACCAACCCGCCCGGCGCGCGCGGCGATGGTCTGGCTATGGCCCATCGCGCCGGCGCGCGGATCGCGAACGCAGAGTACGTACAGTTTCATCCGACCGCACTGGCGGCGCCGGGCGCTGCGGGCTTGCTGATCAGCGAAGCAGTCCGCGGCGAAGCAGGCGACCACCAACGCTCCAATGGCGGGTGCCGCGCCCGCAGTCTCGACCTGCCTGACCAAGGAATACCTCGACAACGGCGCCGTGAAGTTCCGGGACAACTGT
>Ga0207712_10000218_pt1 | contig 57087 bp, 44 predicted proteins | sample KBSS44metaG_FD_184402 | JGI IMG/M metagenome (GOLD analysis project Ga0207712, IMG submission 184402) | Switchgrass rhizosphere microbial communities from Kellogg Biological Station, Michigan, USA - KBS S4-4 metaG (SPAdes) (version 2) | ecosystem: Host-associated > Plants > Roots > Rhizosphere...
ATCCCGGGACGAAGGACAATCTCGGCGATCCGGATTTCGCGTACGCGCCCGGGCTGCACAACGGATCACGCGTAACCGCTGGCGCCATTATCGGATACGTCGGCGACTCGGGCGACGCGGAGCCGTCGGGTCCGCACCTGCACTTCGAGATACATCTGGCGCGCTGGGAGAATCCGATCGATCCCGCGCCTGCACTTCGCGCGGCACTCTCGCGTCGCATCGCATCGAGCGAGCATCGATCGCACACCTGATCGTTCGGATAGTGCTCGACTGACACTATTGCGATCAATTGTCAGACGTCATGACGATTCCTTTACATCGTCTTGACAGTCACGCGGGCTCGCTCTATTGTCTCGTGGATTCCGCAGCAGCCTTCCCAACCTTCCCCAACGTTTCCCCGCGCGCTGGTTTTTCGCGCGCTCTGCGGCACCTCCGCTGAACGCACGCTTTCTCGCATCCGTACGCCGGCAGCTCGTGCTCTGCGCCGGCATACGCGATTGATGTATTAGCAGCCAACCTTTCAGCCTCGAGGTGCACCTAGATGCTCCAACGTTCGTGCCATCGTGTGAGCAGGATCGGAAGCAGCCAACCAACGGAGGGCGCATGAGGTTTCGTGTTCTGTCAGTGCTCGCAGTGCTTGGTCTCGCTGCGGCGCCGCAAGTCGCGCGCGCGCAGGGAGAGGCACTGCTGACGGGGAAGGTCACCAGCAATGGTGCTCCCGTCGAAGGTGCGCAGGTGTTTCTCGAGAAGATGGCGCTCGGATCGCAGACGAAGGCCGATGGATCGTACCGCTTCACCGTTCCCGCCGCGCGCTCGACGGGTCAACCGGCGTTGCTCACGGTTCGTCTGCAAGGATTCAAGCCGAAGTCCGTTACCGTGACGTTGACCCCGGGAACGATCAACACGGATTTCGCCCTCGAGACCCAGGCGGTGGTGCTGCAGCAGCTCGTCATCACCGGCGAAGGCACGATCACCACGAACGAGAAGCTCGGCGCGGCGGTCAACAACGTCGCTGGCGAGGAGATCACGAAGTCCAACGAGCCGAATCTCACGGCGGGGCTCGCGGGCAAGGCGCCGAACGTGCAGGTCACGTCCGAGTCCGCCGATCCCGGAAGCAGCGTCAACATCCAGATTCGTGGACCCAAGACCTTCTCGGGCGACGGCCAGCCACTCTTCATCGTCGACGGCGTGCCGGTGGACAACTCGTCCATCAACACGCAGGGACAGTTCGCGGGCAACGGCGAGCAGGGCACGGTCAACCCGAACCGCATCGTCGACCTGAACCCGAACGACGTGGAGTCGGTCACGATCCTCAAGGGCTCCGCTGCTGCCGCGATCTACGGCGCGCGCGCGGCGCAGGGCGTCGTGCTCATCACCACGAAGAGCGGCAAGTCCGGAAAGACGCAGTACGCGCTGCACTCGTCGTATTCGTTCGACAAAGTCACCTCTGGCTATCCGCTGCAGACCACGTACGGTCAGGGGAACAACGGTTTCCTCGCCGACAACGGCGTTGTGCCTGACAGCGATGCGTACTCCTCCAGCCACAGCTGGGGACAGCTGCTCGCTCCCGGCACGAAGACCTACAACCACTTCAACGAGATGTTCGAGACGGGCCACGTCTCCGATAACAACATCTCGATCTCGGGTGGCGACGATCGTCGCACGTTCTTCATGTCGGGCGGCATCAACAACAACGACGGCTACGTAGTCGGACCCAACGACAGCTACAAGCGTCAGACGATTCGCCTCAAGGCGACGCAGCTCATCGGCGACAAGTTCAAGGTCGGCGGCAACCTCTCGTACATCGATTCGCGCGGCTCGTACATCCAGCGCGGCGACAACACGAGCGGCATCATGCTCGGCGGACTTCGCACGCCGCCTGAATGGAACAACCTCGACTACTTTGCCCCGAACGGCGAATACAAGACGTATCGTTTCCAGAACCCGACTTTGGCCTCCACCTCGGAGGGACGCGGCTACGACAATCCGTTCTGGATCACGTCCGAGGCTCCCGCCAAGTCGAACCTCAACCGCATTCTTGGCAACGTCGACCTCAACTGGGAGCCGACCGACTGGCTCAAGGTCCAGGAGACGGCGGGCGCCGACTACTATACGGATTCGCGTCTCGAGGCACTTCCGCTCGGGAATTCGACGACGTCGATCGGCCAGGTCATTCGCGCCGATTACAACAACTACATTCTCGACCATAACCTGACGGCGATCGCGAGCCACACGTTCTCCCCGTGGTTCTCGGGCACGTTCACGGTCGGTCAGAATCTGAACGCGACGGACTTCAGCCAGATCTACGTGCTCGGCACAGGGCTGATCGCGCCGCAGCCGTACGAGATTCTCAACACGATCAGCAAGGATCCGAACGACAGCACGGCGAAGATTCGCCGCGAGTCGTACTTCGGCCAGGCGACCGCCGACCTGTGGGACCAGCTCTTCCTCACCGGCGCGCTTCGCAACGACGGATTCTCCACCTTCGGCTCGAACAACCGTCGCCACTGGTTCCCGAAGGCGAGCGCCGCGTGGACCTTCACGAAGGCAATCGCGGGACTCACCGACAAGATCGATTTCGGAAAGGTGCGCGTTGCCTATGGAGAGACGGGGCGTGAGCCGCTCGTCTATACGACGAACAGTCTGTTCCGCGTCGGAACGTTCAGCGAGTACGGCGGCGACGCGTCCGGTATCCTGCGCACGATCTATGAGGGACAGGCAGGACTCATCGGTCCGAACGCCGTCGGCAGCGACAGTCTCCGTCCCGAGAAGACCCGCGAGTTCGAAGGTGGTCTCGACTTCGGGCTCTTCAAGGATTGGGCAACCGTCGGCATCACCTACTACGACTCGAAGACCAGCGACGTCATCTTCGAGGGACCGACGCCTCCGTCCAGCGGCTTCATCTCGATCATCAAGAACGCCGCGACCATCACGAACAAGGGATGGGAAGTCACGACGGATCTGCACCCGATCAAGGGACAGGATCTCAACTGGAACATCGGCCTCGTCTGGGGTCGCAACCGCAATCTCGTCACGAACCTGAGCGGCTCGACGGACATTCTCGTCGGCTCGCAGGCGATTCTCACCACCGTCGCTCGCGTCGGATATCCGATCGGCTCCTTCGCCGGCTTCGACTTCGTGCGCTGCGGCCGTGGGCTGAACGTCGACGGCGACGACATCGATTCGGATGTCTGCCAGGGCAAGAAAGCCGGTACGCTCTACATCGCCGCGAACGGATTTCCGATTCTCGACCAGGACAATCTCCGCGTGCTCGGCAGCTCGCAGCCTGACTGGAACGGAAGCGTCCGCACGGACGTCACGTTCCTGAAGCACTGGAATGTTTCAGCGCTGCTCGACATCAAGCATGGCGGCCAGGCGTATAACGGAACGCGCGGAGCGCTGTACGTATACGGAACGCACAAGGACACAGACATTCGCGGACAGACATTCGTGTTCGGTCCGTCGGCGAATGGCGTGCAGGGCTTCCACGGCGACCAGGCAGTGGCGGGTCCCGGCGCGGGCACACCCGTGATCATCGACCAGAACTGGTTCGAGAACGACGGTGGCGCCTTCGGTGGAAATACGGCCGACTTCATCGAGGATGCCGGCTTCACCAAGCTTCGCGAAGTCTCATTGGGCTACACGTTCGTGCAGCCGTGGGTCTCGCGCTCGCTCGGTCTGTCCAGCATCGATCTTCGCATCGCGGGCAGAAACCTCGTGACGTGGACGCACTACAGCGGTCTCGACCCCGAAACCCAGCTTGGTGGCGCGACGCTCGTCGGTGGCTTCGACTGGTTCAACAATCCGCAGACGCGCTCGTTCGTAGTCACCGTTGGACTCAACCGCTAACACGCGAGGAGGAGAGCACATGAAAAAGACTCACAAGCTCGCGCTCGTCGCGACTTTCGTTACGCTTGCTGCCGCCGGCTGCAACAACTTTCTCACCGGCGACTGCATCAGCAACAGTTGCAATCAACCGACGACCGCCACAGCGGATCAACTATTCATCGGTGTCCAGGTTTCAGTGATGGGAAGCTGGGAAACCTTTCCCATGAATCTCATGCCGCTGTGGGCCCAGCAGATTTCCGGCGTGAATCGTCAGTGGGCCACTTATTCGATCTATTCCTCGGGAACGGACAACCTCACCGCTGATGGGCTTTGGGAAGAGCTCTATGCTTCTGGCGGGCTCGCCGATATTCGACATGGCGAAGCCGAGGCGACTGCGGCCGGTAACATGAAGGCCGTCGGCCAGTTCCAGGTGATCGAGGCGTTGACCATGGGTTTCATCACCGATCTGTGGGGTGACGTGCCGTTCGACTCCGCTGGAACGCCGTTTCCGAAGTTCGATACGCAAGCGGACGTCTATGCGCACCTGCAGGCGCTGCTCGATTCCGCGATCACCAACCTGAATGGCGGTGGGTCGCAGAACGTCGTCGATTTCTACTTCGGAGGCGATCTGAACAAGTGGATCGCAACGGCGCACACGCTCAAGGCGCGCTACTACATGCACACGGCCGAGAACAGCGACCTGTCATACGACAACACCAAGTTGAACAGCGTGCTGACGGAGACGGGGCTGGGCATCACGGGTCCCGACGGCGATTTCGCGACGCAGCACACCTCGACCACCTTCGAGCAGAACTTGTTCTACTCGTTCCTGGTCGGGTCGCGTGCCGGCGATGTTGAGCCTTCGTCGCTGCACATCAATCTGGCGAAGCAGTTCAACGACAACGTGATCCTGGCGCAGCTGTACAACAAGAACAGCTCCAACCAGTACCTCGGCTCGCCTGCCGGCGTGTCGGCGGGGAGCAACGTGTCGACGTTCGCGTTGTCGGACACGTACAGCCAGGGAATCGTTACCTACGCCGAGAATCTCCTTCTCAGTGCGGAAGCGCACTATCGTCTCGGTGACAGCCCAACGGCGACCACAGAGCTCAACCTGGAGCGTTCGTCGTACGGCGAGTCTGGATCGGCGGTAGTGCCGGGTGGCACGAACGGGCTGCTCGTCGGAATTCTGCAGGAGAAGTTCGTACGTCTCTTTCTGAGTCCCGAAGTGTACTTCGACTACCTCCGTACCTGCGTTCCGAACGTCGCGCTTCCGGCAAATCATACGGCAGCGTTCAATTACGTGCCCGCCCGGCTGCCGTACAGCCACGCGGAGGCGACGACGAATACCGCGAATGTTCCTGCAGATCCGATTGCCAACGCCAACTGGCCGAAGCATCCGACGGATCCTTCCGGCAACGTGTGTTCTGGACAGGCCGCCCGTCCCGGAACCTGACGATGGCAACCCGCCGTATGCCCGGCCGATTCTGACCGGGCATGCGGTACACGGTCTTCGATTGTTTCATATCGACCAATCAGACTTCAGGAGCGACTGCTATGCATAGAACCATGTTGATGTACGCCGCGATCGCGGCACTCGCGGTCACGGCCGCGTGCAGTACGAAAGACAATAATTCCCTCACCGGCACTACCGACTACACGTCGGTATCGATCGCGTCGGACCCGACTTCGTTCGCCCTGACGGTTGGGGATTCTGCGGAATTCACGCCGACGGCCTCGATCGAGCCGGAGGGAGTCGCGATCGCGAACGGCGTAGATAACATGACCTTCGCCTTCGCTGACCCGACGATTGCGGAAATCAACGAATCGGGCTTCGTGCAGGGTGAGGCGCCGGGCTCGACGACGCTGACGATCACGTACACGGATGTGAATCACGGCAACGTGACGACGACGCTGGCCGTGCCCGTGACGGTTACGGAGCCGTAGAACGTTCGCAGCAGGATGAGCAACGCGCCCGATCGGCTTACCGATCGGGCGCGTTTGCGTTGTGCGTTGCGCATAGTGATTAGTGTTGAGCGATGATAGTAACTGCCCACTGCGAACACGAATCAAGCCAATAAAGACTAATCGAACCGTGCGCCGGGCAAGACTCTTTCACCGGGCTAGGTTCGATTCGTCTTTCATTGGTTTGATTCGTGCCCGCAGTTGGCAGTTACTGACCGCTACGCGCTCAATCCGGAATCGCCCCGTCCGGCAGCACGTACGTGAGCGGATCAACGACCTTGCCGTTCACGTGGATCTCGTAGTGCACGTGCGGGCCCGTCGAGAGTCCCGTGCTTCCCACGTTTGCGATGATCTGCCCGCGCTTCACCTTCTGCCCCGCGCGGACCACGATCTTCGAGCAGTGCGCATACTTGGTCACGATCCCGTCGCCGTGATCGATCTCGAGCACGTTGCCGTAGCCCGTCTCCCACGTGACGAGCCGCACGACGCCGCCGGCCGGCGCGACGATCGGCGCCCCCATCGGCGCGCTCACGTCGATCCCCTCGTGCGGACGCGCGTAGTGCAGAATCGGATGGAAGCGCGACAGGCTGAAGGCGCTCGACAGCCACCCCGCCGTGGGCATGATCGATGGAATCCGCGCCATCTTCTCGCTGTTGTGCGCCAGCGTTCCCGTCACCTCGGCGAAACTCGCCGCGAGCGAGTTCGCGCGCTTGATCATCACGTCGATGTCGCTGGTGCTGCCGACGGTCATCTCTGAGACACCGCCAATCGCCAGTGTGGGACCGCTGCTGTCGCTATGCAGGGAATCCGTGGTGAGTCCGGCGAGGAGGCGAATCTGCTGATCGCGGCGGCTGATCGCGCGAAGGGTGTCGTCGAGGCTGTCGAGGCGCGCCTGCATGAGCGTCACGCTGCCGAGAAGGCTGCGATCGTCCGTATGACGGAGCTTCAGCGCAACATGGCTGAGCGCCACGCCAATCCCCATCGCCGCGACGAGCCCTACCGCGCTCGCGCCAATCGCCAATCGCTTGATCAGCTTCTCGGATAGCGAAAAGCTGCGGGGGGAGTCGGACCCATGCGGTACTACGAGAAAGGTCCAGCGGCGCTGTGGCGTCATTCGGCTCTCCGAAAGGTTCTTGGCGTCTCTACTCGGAAAGACTGTCGCCGATAGGGTTCGGTCACGACAAATCGACCGCCAATCCGGGACAAATGACTGGTGGCGGGCGCTAATTCCAAGTGTATGATTTACAACAACTTATACGATCGGCCCTCAGGGCGTGGCGGGGAGCTCCCTCGGGAAAAGCGGAGCCCCTTTCGTCACCCTCCAGCCGGTCGGGTCGAGCGTTACCAGGGAGGCCAGCCGCTGGTCCGCCACAGCGCCCGGACCGCCCAGCTGCTCCCATACGGATTGTGCCTTGGAGGGCATGAACGGCGCAAGGAGCACGGTCTGAATTGCGAGCTTTCGCGCGAGCGTGGCGAGCGTTTCGTCGAGGGTTGCCGCCGCCTCTGGATCCTTCGCGAGCTTCCACGGCGCCTGCCGGTCGACGTACTCGTTCGCGCCGGCCACGTTGTGGAGGATGGCCTTGAGCGCATCATGCAGCAGGAAGTCGTTCATGGCCTCCACGTAGTGCGCCATGTCCGCGTCGTCGTAGGCGCTGGCCTCGTTGCTGCGCCACGCGGGGACGACGCCTGCGCGATATTTCTCGATCATCGCGATGGTACGGCTCGCGAGATTCCCGAAGCCGTTCGCGAGGTCGGAGGTGTACCGCTCCTCGAAGCGCTCCCACGAGAAGTTGCCGTCCGCATCGAAGGGCACCTCGCGCAGCAGGAAATAGCGGAAGGCGTCGGGGCCGAAGCGGTCGATCGCCTCGCCTAATTCGAGCTTTACCCCCGCGCTCTTGCTGAAACGCTCGCCGCCCAGATTCACGAAGCCGTGCGCCCAGATGCGCTCGGGAAGCGGAAGCCCCGCCGCCTGGAGCATCGCCGGCCAGATGACCGCGTGAAAGCGCGTGATGTCCTTCCCGATCACGTGCAGCTGCGCGGGCCAGTGTTGCTGCGGCTCCGCATTCGGAAAGCCCGTCGCCGTGAGATAGTTCGGCAGCGCGTCGAACCAGACGTAGGTGGTCTGCACCTCGCCATCGCTCGTGGGGCGAGGGAAGGGGACGCCCCACGCGAGCCGCGCGCGACTCGCCGACACATCGTCGAGCCCCTGGCGCAACAGGCTCAGTATCTCGTTGCGCCGCGATGCGGGCTGCAGGAACTCCGGATGCGCGTCGAAGTGCGCGAGGAGAAAGTCGCGGTACGCGCTCAGCCGAAAGAACCAGTTGCGCTCCTTTACCCACTCGAGCACGCGCGTGGAGTGGAGCACGCATCGGCCATCGACGATCTCGTTGTCCTGCTTGAACGCCTCGCAGCCCACACAATAGTATCCCTCGTACGACTTCTCGTAGAAGTCGTTCGGGCTGCGCTCGAAGATGCGCGAGATCAGCGCCTGCACGCCGAGCTTGTGCGCCGGCGCCGTGGTGCGCATGAACTGATCGTTCGAGATGCCGAGGCGCCGCCACATCGCCTGGAAGGTCTCCGCGATCTCGTCGGTGAGCGGCTGCGGCGCGAGGCCGCGATCGGCCGCTGTCTGCGCGACCTTCTGCCCGTGCTCGTCCATGCCGATCAGGAACCACACCTGCTCGCCGAGAAAGCGATGATACCGGGCGATGACGTCGGCGCCGATCTTCTCGAAAGCGTGGCCTAAATGTGGGTCGCCATTGGCGTAGTCGATCGCGGTGGTGAGGTAGTACTCCGCCACGCTATTCGTTGTCCGGTGTAGAGGGGGGTGTTTCGCCGCCGGGGCTCTCGCCGCCCGGCCGCCCGCGACGTCCGCCTCTGCGGCCGCGGCGGCGATGCGGGCGACGATCGTTCGCATCGGCGGCCGGCGTGTCGCCGGGGAGCGGGGGCACGGTTCGCGGCGTGCTGGTGCTCGCACTCGATTTCGCACTCGTGCTTGCACTCGACGTCGTGCTCGCGCGTGCGCTCGTGCGCGCGGGCGAAGGCGCCGGCGACTCCTCCTCGAGCATCGCCTCGGTCGCGGGCTCGGAGAGCGATGCATCGTCCTCGTGCTCCTCGACCATCGTCGCGCGCTGCTCGAGCTCCTGCTTGAGCTCCGCGAGCGGCACCACGCGCGTGTCGCCCTCCGGGCCGCGCAGCGTCACGCGATCGCCGAAGATGTCGTTCGCGAGCACCTTCTCCTCGCCGAGCGACGTGATGAGGATGCGTCCTTCCTTCGGAAAGCGCTTGCGGCTCTGCACGTAGTAGTCGTGCTCGTAGCGCAGGCAGCACATGAGCCGCCCGCACGCGCCGGAGATCTGCGATGGGTTGAGCGAAAGATGCTGATCCTTCGCCACCTGCAGATTCACCGGGCGCAACTCGGGGAGCCATGAGGCCGAGCAGTACTCGCGGCCGCAGCGGCCGATGCCGCCGAGGCGCTTCGCCTCGTCACGCACGCCGATCTGCTTCAGCTCGATGCGTGTGCGAAAGGCTGCTGCGAGATCGCGCACGAGCGCGCGAAAGTCGACGCGCTTCTCCGCCGTGAAGTAGAGCGTGAGCTTCTTGCGATCCCACTGCCACTCGGCGTCCGACACCTTCATCACGAGCGCGTGCGCCTTCACGCGCTCGGATGCCTTGCGGCGCGCGCTCTCATCTTCGTCGGGAAGCTCCCGGGCGCGGCGCTCGTCCTCGGGCGTCGCGGCGCGAAGCACCTTGCGCTCGGGAGCCGCGGTGCCGCAGCCGTGCGCGCATCCGCCGCAGCGCGTCGCCGCACGTTCGCCGATCGCGTGCACGCGTCCGAAGTCCTCGCCGCGATCCACCTCGACGATGACGGGCGACTCGACGCGGGGAGGATCCTCGCCATCCCAGAGGAAGAACTCCTTGCGCTTGCCCTTGAAGGCGACTTCGACGAGATGCGGAGCCACACTCACTCCGTGAACTCGCCCATGGCGAGAAACTTCTCCCGGCGGCGGCGCACGAGCTTCTCCGGGCGGAAGCGCCGCAGCTCCTCGATGTTGCGCACGAGCGCCTCCTGCAGCGAACGCGCCGACGCCTCGTGATTCACGTGCGCGCCACCCACCGGCTCCGGCACGATCTCGTCGATCACGCCGAGCTCCATCAGCTCTGGTGCCGTGATCCGCAGCGCCTTCGCCGCGCGCTCCTTCATTTCGGTGCTCTTTCCATCCTTCCAGAGAATCGCGGCGCAACCTTCGACGGTGATCACCGAGTACACCGCGTTCTCGAGCATCAGCACGCGGTCCGCGACGCCGAGCGCGAGCGCGCCGCCGGAGCCGCCCTCGCCGATCACGGTCGCGACGACGGGCACCTCGAGACGGCTCATCTCGAAGAGATTGCGCGCGATCGCCTCGGACTGCCCGCGCTCCTCGGCGCCGAGTCCGGCCCACGCGCCCGGCGTGTCGATGAGCGTGATGACCGGAATGTGATACTTCTCGGCGAGCTTCATCAGCCGGAGCGCCTTGCGATACCCCTCGGGGTGCGGCATTCCGAAGTTGCGCTTGAGATTTTCCTTGGTGTCGCGGCCGCGCTGGTGGCCGATCACCATCACCGTGTCGCCATCAAGGCGCGCCCAGCCACCTACGATCGCGGCATCGTCGCGATAGAGGCGGTCGCCGTGCAGCTCGATGAAGTCGGTGAAGGCGAGCTGGAGGTAGTCGAGCGTGAACGGGCGACGCGCGTTGCGCGCGACCTGCACGCGCTGCAGCGGCGTGAGCCCCGTGTACACGCTGCGCCGGAGCTCGTCGAGCTTGCGCTCCAGCGGCGCGATCTCGTCCTCCATGCTGAGCTGGCGCTTCTCGGCGGTGCGCCGCAGCTCATCGATCTGCTTCTCCAACTCGACGATCGGCTTCTCGAATTCCATTATCGACGTACTCATGCATCAGCTCCCGCGGACGAGTCTTACGCGCTCGGTGCCGAGCAGAGCGCGCAAATCGTGGAGCGCGGCATTGGTGACCGCGATCTTGAGCGAGCGCGAACGCAATCTCGCGCTGGTGCCATTCCCATCATTCCACCGAAGCTCGATCGGCGCCGAGCCGGCGTGTGCATCGACCATCTCGCGAACATCGTGCATCACGTCGGCCGCGACCGGCGCGCCGGCGGCGAGCTCGATCGACACCGCGACGTTTCCCGTTGCGCGCAATTCCGTGAACGGCGTGACCGCTTCGACGATGAACGTTGGGTTGTCCACCTCCTGGTCGCGCTTGGAGTAGCCGCCCTTGAACAGTACGGGAATATCGGGCTTGATGCGATCACCCAGAACCGCCCAGGCCTCCGGGAAGACCAATACTTCGGAAGATCCCGAAAAATCCTCCACTGTCAACCGCGCGAACTCCGAACCGCTGCGTTTGCTCACCTGCTTTTTGATCGCCGTCACGACGACGCCGAGGAACATCGGTGTCTCCACCCACTTCCCGAGCGACGAGACGCTGTGCGTCGCGAAGATCTCGACTTCGGTGCGGAACGGCTCGAGCGGATGCCCCGAAATGTAGAAGCCGAGGATCTCCTTCTCCTTCGCGAGGCGCTCGCTGTCGCTCCACGCCGAAATGTTCGGGAGTGAGCTCGAGAGCTGCGCGCGCGGCGCTTCGTCGTCGGCGCTCGCCGCGCCGAAGAGCGAGCCCTGGCCGCTCGCGGCCTCGTCCTGCTTGAGCCCTGCCTCCTGCAGCGCCGAGTCGAGCGCGGAGAGGAACTGCGCGCGATGCCCGCCGAGCGAGTCCAGCGCGCCGGAGGCGATGAGCGCCTCGAAGACGCGCTTGTTGCAGAGACGCAGATCGACGCGCTCGCACAGATCGAAGAGCGACGTGAAGGGCGCGGTCGCGCGCGCGGCGAGGATGGAGTCGATCGCCGCATGTCCCACATTGCGGATCGCGCCGAGGCCGAAGCGCACGCGCTTGTCGCCGATGACATTGAACTTGTAACCCGACTCGTTCACATCCGGCGGCAGCACCTCGATCCCGAGCTCGCGCGCCTCGTTGATGTACTTCACCACCGAGTCCGCGTCGCCGATCTGCGACGAGAGCAGCGCCGCCATGAACTCGGCCGGCCAGTGCGTCTTGAGCCAGGCGGTGTGGTACGAGATGATCGAGTACGCGACCGAGTGCGACTTGTTGAATCCGTAGCGGCCGAAGGTCTTGATCTGCCCCGCGATCTCCTGGATCACGGCGGGGGCGTGTCCCTTGGCGATCGCCTTGCTCGTGAACTTCGTGAGCTCGGCCTCGATGAGCGCCGCGTCCTTCTTGCCGACCGCCTTGCGGAGCACGTCGGCTTCGGCAAGCGAGATCCCGGCGAGGATCTGCGCGATGCGCATCACCTGCTCCTGATAGGTGATCACGCCGTACGTCGGACCGAGCACCTCGGCGAGCTCGGGGAGCGGGTACGTCACCGCTTCCTCGCCGCGCTTGCGGGCGATGTACACGCGATGCATCCCGGCGTCGAGCGGGCCAGGGCGCATGAGCGCGTTCGAGGCGACGAGATCGTCGAAGCGATCGCAGCGCATGCTCTTGAGCATGTCGGTGGCGAGCGCGGACTCGAACTGGAACACGCCGGCGGTGCGTCCCGCGCGCAGCTGCCGGTACGTCTCGGGATCATCCAGCGGGAGCTCGTCGAGATTCGGGCGCGTCCCCGACGTCTGCTCGATGAGCCCGAGCGCATCGTGGATGATCGTGAGCGTCGTGAGACCGAGGAAGTCCATCTTGAGCATCCCGGTCTTCTCGAGCGCGTTCATGTCGTACTGCGTGACGACGATCGACTCGTCGTCGCGCGAGCCGCCGGCGCCCTTCGAGCTCTGCGTGCACACCGGGACGTACTCGTCGATCGGGCCCGGGGCGATGACGATGCCGGCCGCGTGCACACCGGCGTGGCGCGAGAGTCCCTCGAGCGCGATCGCGTAGTCGAGGAGCTGGCGATAGCGCTGGTCGTTGCGGTAGAGCTGCTTCACCTCGGCGATCTGCGAGGTGGCTTCCTTCACGGTGAGCGAGAAGTTCGGCTGGTTCGGGATGAGCTTCGCGAGCGTGTCGGTCTCGGCGGGGGTGAAGCCGAGCACGCGGCCGACGTCCTTGATGACGGCGCGCGACTTCATCGTTCCGAAGGTGATGATCTGGCCGACGGACTCGCGGCCGTACTTCTGGCGCACGTACTCGATCACCTCACCGCGCCGCTCGAAGCAGAAGTCGACGTCGATATCGGGCATCGAGACGCGCTCCGGATTCAGAAAGCGCTCGAAGAGGAGATCGAACTTGAGGGGGCAGACATCGGTGATGCGGAGCGAATACGCGATCAGCGATCCCGCGGCCGATCCGCGGCCGGGGCCCACGGGAATCCCGCGATCGCGCGCGGCCTTGATGAAGTCGTACGTGATCAGGAAGTAGCCGGCGTAGCCGGTCTTCGTGATGACGCCGAGCTCGTAGTCGAGCCGCTCGCGCACGTGGTCGGGGAGCGGATCGCCGTAGCGCATCTTCGCGCCCTCTTCCGAGAGGCGCACGAGGAGCTCGTTCTCGCTGCCGACTCCCTGTGGAAGCGGAAACGAGGGGACGTGGTACTTCTTCGTGAAGGGGACCGAGATCTCGTCGGCGATCTTGAGCGTGTTCTCGAGCACATCCGGCCGCCCCGGAAAGCGCGCGGCGATCTCGGGCGCGCTCTTGAAGTACAGGCCGTTGTCGTACCGCATGCGATCGTGATCGGTGCGGTCCTTCCCGAGCCCGATGCAAAGGAGCACATCGTGCGCGTCGTGGTCGGTGTCGCGGAGGAAGTGCGCGTCGTTGGTCGCGATGACCGGAATGCCGGTCTCGGTGGAGAGATCGAGGACGAGCGCGTTGAGCTTCGACTGGAGCCCGCCGGAGTCGTGGGCCTGGACCTCGAGATAGTAGCGATCCGGGAAGACATTGGCATACCAGCTCGCAACACCCTTCGCTTCCTCGAGCCGTCCTTCGAGCAGGTGCGTCGCGATCTCGCCGGCGATGCACGCGGAGGAGACGATGAGCCCTTCGGAGTACTTCGCGAGCAGCTCCCGGTCGACGCGGGGCTTGGTGTAGAAGCCCTCGGTGTAAGCGAGTGAGGAAAGCTTTACGAGGTTGCGATACCCGACGAGGTCACGGGCGAGCAAGACGAGGTGATAGTACGGCTTGCCGCCGTTGCGCGGGCGCGATCGTTCGCGTCGATCCCCGGGGGAGACGTAGGCCTCCATGCCGATGATCGGCTTGATTCCTGCCTTTTTCGCCTTCTCCTGAAAGTCCCAGGCGCCGTGGAGATTCCCGTGGTCGGTGACCGCAAGCGCAGGCTGCTCGAGCTCCTGCGCGCGACCGATCAGGTCGCCGATTCGATTGGCGCCGTCGAGCAGCGAGTATTCGGAATGACAGTGGAGATGGACGAATGACATCAGGCGAGGGAAGGGCCAATACTATTGTGTCAGCGCGGAGGCTCCCGCGCGGTGCATCCGCGCGGCTAGGTCACGCTGGACGATGGGCGCTCGCGAACGGGCGGCGGAGGTGCCACGCCTGCATGCAAACGGCGGGCATCTACCCCGAATATTATGCTGCCGGGCGGGCCTTGCCTATTGTTTCGAGGGGTAGGGACCTACAATTCGGCTGGAACCATCGGTCCGCTGACGCATAACACCTGTTTCCGACTCGCCCGGGAGAATCACGCTTCCGGGCTCCTCCTTTCGTAGATGCCCATGCGCACACGCCTGCCAACGCTGGTCCTCGGAAGCAGCATCGTCATCTACCTCGCGGCCTGCGGAAGTGACTCGGCCGGCCCCCACAATGATGGCGTCTGCACCGGAGCGGCGATCACGATTCCGACGCTCCAGGGGCAGGTGATTTCGGAGTCGGATCTCCCCTGTCTCTCGATTCCCGCAGATGGCGGTACCTATCTGATCGTGCCGCAGTTTGCGACCGCAACGGCGTCGCTGAACCTCGTGAACTTCACCTTGACGGCGGCGCCGCCGTCGACGCCGGCGACGAGGGTCGTCGCGTCCTCGCGACGTGCGATGCCGAGTCTGATGGGAGCGACCGATCCGGGGCAGGCGCAGCGGATCTTCGAGGGAATCCTGCGGCAGCGCGAGCACTCGATTGCGGCGGCGGCGCGGAGCCGCGGCGCAGGGGCGGGGCCGCTCGCGAGCCGCGTGCGCGAGGATGCGGTGACTCCTACAGTGGGCTCGTCGACCACTTTTCACGTCCTCTCGGACTTCAGCAACGGCAACACGTATGCGACCGACACAGCGATCCTGAAGTACGCCGGCTCGCATCTGCTCATTTATCAGTCGAAGAATGCGCCGCCGCCGCCCAACGGCTTCAGCGATGCGGACATTGCTGCCTTCGGAAACACTTTCGATCTCGACCTCTACACGATCGACGTTGCGACCTTCGGCTCGCCGACGGACATCGATGGCGACGGACGCGTGATCGTCCTTCTGTCGCCGATCATCAACAAGCTCACCACCGCCAGCACCTGCTCGACGGCGGGGTACATCGCCGGCTTCTTCAACGCGGTCGATCTGCTCCCGGCCTCGTATCCCGGAAAGTCGAACGGCGCCGAGATCTTCTATTCGCTCGTGCCAGATCCCCAGGGCACGTTCAGCTGCCAGCACACGATCGCCGCGGTGGGGCAGCTCACGCCGTCCACGTTCATCCACGAGTTCCAGCACATGATCTCGTTCGGACAGCACGCGATCATGCGCAATGGAAACGAAGAGGATCCGTGGCTCAACGAGGGTCTGAGCCACATCGCCGAGGAGCTGGGGTCGCGCTACTACGAGAATCGCTTTCCGCCACCGACGGGGCGCACCGATCCGGATCAGGCCTTCCCCGACTCGGCGCAGGGCTTCATCTCGGGCGACTTGTACAACTCGTACCACTATCTGCTCGACCCTGCGAGCACGGACACGGCTGACAAAGCCTCGGTGAGCAACTGGGGCAGTGGCGACGGCACACTCGTGCAGCGTGGTGGCGTCTGGCTCTTCCTGCGGTGGCTCGGCGACCAGCAGGACAGTCTCGTGTACGGGCGACTCGATCAAACGACGAACACGGGAATTCCGAACGTCGTGGCCGCGTCAGGAGCATCGTTCTCCACTTTGTTCGGCGAGTTCGCGCTCGCGCTGTACACCGACAGCCTTCCTGGCGTGGCGCGCTCGTCGATTCCGTCGGCGTTTCGCTTCACGTCGCGCAACCTGCGCGCGCTCTACGCGAAGCAGAATCAGCGGAATCCGTCCAACTTCCCGTTGGCGTTCCCGATTCCGGTCGAGACGCTGCCGGCCGGCGGCTCGGTCTCGGAGGCGATGTATCCGGGCACGATGGACTTCTTCCTTCTCACTGCACCATCGAGCGGCGCCGCGATCGGCGTCAGCTTCGAGCCAACGAGCGGCACCTCGTTCAGCAACTCGCTCGGCGCGCAGGTGAGTGTGTTCCACTGTCCGAGCGCCGCTGCCTGTCCTCAATCGGTGCACTGATTCTGACGATCGCGAGATGAAGATCGGTCGTATCGCACGGAGGACGGCGGGGGTGGTAGCCCTCGCCGTTCTCGCGTTTTTTGCCCTCGTGCCTACCGGGCACTATCTCGTCCGCGCCGGGTGGGCGGAGGCGGGCATCCTCTGGCGCGCGCGCCCGATCGACGCGCTCGTGCGCGACTCCACGATCGATGCCGCCACGCGCGCGAAGCTCGGGCTCGTGATCGCCGCGCGCGCCTTCGCGTCGGACTCGGTGAAGCTGAACGCGAAACGCGGCTTCAAGACGTACAGCCGCATCGATCACGACACGTTGGTCGTCGTGCTCACGGCCGCCTATCGCGACGAACTGCGCTACAAGACGTGGTGGTTTCCGATCGTCGGCAGCGTGCCGTACAAGGGATACTTCGACGTGCGCGATGCGAAGCGCGCGGCGGCCGATCTCTCGCGCGACGGCTTCGACGCGTATCTGCGCCCCGCATCGGCGTTCAGCACCCTCGGCTATCTCGAGGATCCGGTGCTCTCGACGACGATCGATGAGGACAGTGTGGAGCTCGTGAACACGGTCATCCACGAGCTCACGCACAACACGTTTTACGCGTCGGGGCAGGCGGTGTTCAACGAATCGTTCGCGAACTTCGTCGGGACGCACGGCGCAGAGTGGTTCTACACCGCGCGTGGGGACAGCGCGAATGTGCGGGTGGCGCGCGAGGACTGGGCGCGGCAGAAGCTGCTCGGGCGCTTCTGGAGCGGCGTGTACAACGGCGTCGATTCAGCCTTTAAGGCGCACCCAAACAGCAGGGAAGACCGGCTGCGGGCGCGGGAGATAGTCTTCGCGGCGGCACGGACTCGCTTCGCGCGCGAGATCGAGCCGGCGCTTCCGGGCTACGATCCGAAGAAGCCGGTGGTGCTGCACCTCGACAACGCGGCGCTGATGTCGCGACGGATGTATCGCACGGGGCTCGACGACTTCGACGCGATCTACGAGCAGGAGGGGGAGCGGCTGCCGGCTGCGATCGCGCGGATCATTTCGATCGCCAAGGCACACTCGAAGGATCCGTACGCCGCAATGCGCGCGTACGTCGCGTCAGGGAGCGCCGAAACGCCCGCGAAGTAGGGCGCGCAGGTCGAGCGGCGTGCCCGGCGGCTGCTCTGGCGCGAGCACCGGCGCCGGCGCCGGATACGCGGCCATGCGGCGCATGCGCTCGCGCACGCCCACATCGATGAAGCGCGAGAGCTGATCGATCGTGTATTCGCTTCCCCAGCGCGAGCCGTAGCTGTTGAGCGGGTACAGCACGGCGAGATGATGCCGCGCGCGCGTCATTGCCACGTACATGAGCCGGCGCTCCTCTTCCATCTCATCCTCGCTGCGCAGCGCGCGCGACGACGGAAACCAGCCATCCAGCGCCCAGATGACGAACACCGCATCCCACTCGCGCCCCTTCGCGCTGTGAGCGGTGCTGAGGATGAGCGCGTCGTCGTCAATAGTGCCACCGGTGGCGATGTCCTGCGCGGCCGAGGGCGGCTCGAGGGCGAGCTCCGCCAGAAACGCCGCCCGCGACGGAAATTTCGCCGAGATGATCTCGAGCTGGTCGAGATCGGCGAGGCGCGGTTCCACGCGATCGTAGCGCTCGCGCAGGATCGCGTCGTACATCCGGCGCAGCGCGGCAATCTCCACAGGCACCCCTCGCTCTGCAGCGCCATCGGAGCCGCCGTCGCGGAGCGACTCGAAGAGCGCGACGAGCGCCGCATGCGCATCGCGCGCGCGAGGCGGCGGCACGAGCTCGGACAGCGCCGCGGGATCCCAGCGGCGCGCCTGGAGCAGATCGATCGCCGAGCGTGCGGTGGCGTCGCCCACGCCCGGGAGCAGCAGGAGCACGCGAAACCAGCTCACCTCGTCGCGCGGATTCTCGAGGATGCGCAGGAACGCGAGCACATCCTTCACGTGCGCGGCCTCGAGGAACTTGAGCCCGCCCCACTTCTCGAACGGAATCTTCCGGTTCGTGAGCTCGATCTCGAGATCCGCGGACATGTAGCCCGCGCGAAAGAGCACGGCCATCTCGCGCAGTGGCGTCCCCTGCTCGTGCAGCTCGAGGATGCGATCGACCACCCAGCTGGTCTGCTCGTGCTCGTCCTTTGCCGCGACGAGCGCGGGCGCCTCGCCGCCGGTGCGCTGTGTGAAAAGATTCTTCGTGAAGCGCTGCCGCGCGCGCGAGATCACCGTGTTCGTGACATCGAGAATCGGCTGCGTCGAGCGATAGTTGTGCTCGAGCGCGACGACCGTCGTCCCCTCGAACTGCTTCGGGAAGTCGAGCATGTTGCGGACGTTCGCGCCGCGAAAGGCGTAGATGCTCTGCGCGTCGTCGCCGACGACGGTGATGTTCCTGTGCGTCGCCGCCATGGCGCGGAGGATGCGCGCCTGCAGCGCATTCGTATCCTGATACTCGTCCACGAGCACGTGATCGTAGAGCGACGCGATTCGCGCGCCCAGCTCCGGCGAGCCCTCGAGCATGGCGACCCAGAATAGGAGCAGATCGTCGTAGTCGACGAGGTTGCGCTCCTCCTTTCGCGTGGTGTAGCCCGCGAATACGCGCTTGATGTCGGCGGCGAGCTCGCTGAACTGCGGGAGATCATCGCGGAGGATGTCCTCGACGGAGATCTCCGTGTTCACGTGCCGCGAGTAGACGTGATGCAGCGTCTCTTTTTTCGGAAAGCGCGATTTGCGCTGGCCGAAGCCGAGCGCGGCGCGCGACATCCCCATCAGATCCTCGGCGTCGCCCTGATCGAGAATCGTGAAGTCCTTCGCCAAGCCGGCGGCGGGTCCGTAGGCGCGCAGCAACCGATGCGCCGTCGCGTGGAAGGTGCCGCCGTGCACGCGCGTGCTCGCACCCCCCGCCAGCCGGGCGACGCGACCGAGCATCTCATGCGCAGCGCGGCGAGTGAAGGTGAGCAGAAGGATGCGGTGTGGCGGCACGCCACGGCCGAGCAGATGCGCGACGCGATAGACGAGCGCGCGCGTCTTGCCGGTTCCCGCGCCCGCAACGACGAGGAGCGGCCCGTTGCCGAAGGTCGCCGCCGCGTGCTGCTGCGGATTCAGCTCCGCGGCGAAGTCGATCCCGTCAGGCATCCGATGCGTCGAAGACGATGCTCAGGCAGGTGGGGCCGCCCTCGGCCTTCTGCAGCTCGGAGAGATCGACGGCATCGACGATGAATCCGCGCGACTCGAGCTTCGCACGCGTGCGCGGGAAGCTCGCCGGCATCACGAGATGATCGCCGATCGCGAGCACGCTCGCACCCCACGGCTCGGCATCATCCACCGGCAGGATCTCGACGTCGCGGAACTCCTTCGTCGCCGCCCAGTCGGGATTCGCGAGCAGGACGCCGCGCCCTGCGTAGGTGCAGGCGGTCTTGAGGTGCAGCGCGCCGACGACATCCACGGAGAGCACGGTGTAACCGAGTGTTGACACCAGCGCGCCGAGCTGGTCGATGCCGGCGGCGTTCGTGCGACTGGACAGCCCGACGTAGAGCGTGCGGCCGATCCGCACGACGTCGCCGCCGTCGAGCGTTGCGGGCAACGTGAGTCGCTTGACCGGGCGATACTTGCCCACCGCGCGCGCGATGGTCTCGGTCTCGGCGCGACGCGACGCGGCGCCGGGGGCGGTGACGATGGCGATCTCGTCGAGCACGATCGCCGCGTCTTCGACGAACACCGCATCGGCGAGGGCGTCCTCCGCCGGGAGATGGTCCACGAGCACGCCGAGGCTCGTGAGGACGCGCTCGTACTCCTCGTGCTGCCGGCGCGCGAGCGCGACGTCGATGGGGGTGCGATCGCGGAAGGTGAGCTCGCCCGCCGCGAGCGAAGCGCTCACGCCGCGCGTGATGGCTGTCAACATGGGGCTGAGCGGATTGGGGGGAGCGCGAAGGGCTTAGGGAATATAACTGGGGACGGGGGTGTCGCTCGACGCGCGTAGTAGCTGCTCACTGCGCTCACGAATCAGACCAATAAAGACGAATCGAACCTTGTAATAACTAGCTCCATCTCGGCGGGCCGACCTCAACTCGCGAATCTTGTAATAACTAACTGCATCTCGGCGGGCCGACCTCAACTCGCGAATCTTGTAATAACTAACTGCATCTCGGCGGGCCGACCTCAACTCGCGAATCTTGTAATAACAAGCTGCATCTCGGCGGGCCGACCTCGCGCCGCGCTAGGTTCGATTCGTCTTTATTGGTTTGATTCGTGAACGCAGTGAGCAGTTCCTCTTCGCGTCCGTAACTAATCCCGAACGGGCAAGCGCAGACGGAACACCGCCCCGTGACCGGCGGTGCTCTCCACCGTTAGCTCTCCCCGCATCCCTCGCGCGAGATCGCGGCTGATCGCGAGGCCGAGCCCTGTTCCCTGATGAGGGCTCGAGAGCGTGCGCTCGAGCTGCACGAACGGCTCGAACACCAGCATCTGCTTGTCGTCCGGAATGCCGCATCCCGTGTCGGCGACCTCGATGCACACCCAGTCATCGGCGCGGCTCGCCGCGACGCTGATGCGGCCGCCCGGCCCCGTGAACTTCACCGCGTTCGAGAGCAGGTTAAGCAGGATCTGCTGGATCTTCTCCTCGTCGCCGAGCGCGAGGAGCCCGGGATCGATCTCGCCAGGAACGTAGACGAGCTCCTTGGCGGCCATTTGCGGCGCGATCATCGCCTCGAGTGCGCACACCACCTTGCGCACCGAGACGGACGTGATCTCATAGCGCACGTGCGCCGCCTCGAGCTTCGCGAAATTGAGGACGTCGTTGATGAGACTCAGCAGATGGCGCTGCGATTTCTTGATGCGCCGGAGGTCCTCGGCCTGTTCGGCGGTAAGCGGGCCGTGCAGCCCCAGCTCCATGAGCTCGGAGTAGCCGGCGATCGCGTTGAGCGGCGTGCGCAGCTCGTGGCTCATGTGCGCGAGGAAGTCCGCCTTCGACCGATTCGCGGCTTCCGCCTCCGCGCGCGACTGCTCGGCGAGCCGCGTTTTTGCGACGAGCTCCTCGTTGATCTGTGAGAGCTTCTCGTTGGTCGACGTGAGGTCCCGCCTCGATTTCTCGAGCGCCAGTCGCGCCGCTTCCGTTTCCGTGAAGAGACGCGCGTTGTCGATCGCGATCGCCGCACGTTCGGCCAGCTGCTCGACGAGGAGCTTGTCGGCCTCCGCGTAGCGTCGTCCCGACTCGCCGGCGACGAGCGACATCACGCCGATCACGCGTCCGCGTGCCTTGAGCGGCGCGCGAATGATGGATTTCATCTGAACCGCGCGCAGCAAATCCAGGTGGTCCTGATCGACCGCCATCTTCTGCAACATCTCGTCGGTCACATCCTCGTGCAGCTCCGTGTGGCCAGTGCGGAGCACGTACATGGGGCCGGTCTCTGCTCCCTTTCTCAGCAGAAATCTTCGCGACGCCGTTTGGGCCCACTCGGCCTTTTTCGGATCCACGTGTGCGGCGGCGAGCTGCTGCAGGTCCCCATTTTCATCGATGAGACGGATGCCGCACCAGTCGGCGAGCTTCGGAACGAGCAGCTGCGCGAGCTGGGTGATGGTCGCGCGGTAATCGAGCGATGAAGCGAGGATGTCACTCGCCTTCGCGATGTAGTGTTGGCGCTCCGCGGCGCGCTTCTGGTCATTGATGTTCTTCCAGATCGTCGCGACTCCGCCGCCCGCCAGTGGATAGCAGCGAAGCTCCGACCATGCGCTTCGGCGGGGGTAGAACTCCTCGAAGGTGACGCTCACCCGCGTCTCCTGCGCCCGTCGCATTTCCTTCTCGAATCGCGTCCCGACGATGTCGGGGTAGAGTTCCCACAGCGTCTTTCCAATGAACGAGGCGCCGTCGTCGCTGAGCGAGTCAGTGAGCACGCTTACGGCAGCCTTGTTCAAATAGCGAAAACGCCATTCGCTGTCGTGCACGACGAACGGATCGGTGATCGCGCTGAGAATTTCGGAAACCTGCCGCTCGGCGCTCTCAGCCTCTTCACGGGCCGCGTGCAGAGCGTCGTTCGTCGCGTGCAGCTGCACGTTCAATTGCAGCAGCGCAGCTGTCTGCCGCTCGAGCTCCGTACGCTGCCGCTCGAGCTCCGTGTGCGTATGTTCGGGAATCTCCCTCAGCTCTGACACAGCACCCTCGTGTCGAGATGGACAGACCACGTCCAGTCGGGGACGGACCAGTGGATCGCGATTGGCAGCTAACGTTCAACAGCGTACGCTACGACGACAATATCCCGGTGAGACTCTCCGACGCCGCCGGGGAAGGGGCGAGAGCGAAGATTGTGCCGAAGGAAGTTGTCACGGCGTCAGCCACCTCCGCCAGCGAAGGCGCGGCGGAGCCGAGCTCCTTCGCCACGGAGGTCATCGTGACGCCGGCCAGGCCACACGGGACCATGAGGTCGAAGTAGGCGAGGTCGGTGGAGACATTGAGCGCGAAGCCGTGCCACGTGACCCAGTCGCGCGCGTGCACGCCGATCGACGCGATCTTGCGATCGTGGGTCCACACGCCCGTACGCCCTTCGCTGCGCTGCGTCTCGATGCCGAAGGTCTCGAGCGCATCCATGAGCATCGCCTCGACCTGGCGCAGGTACCAGTGCAGGTCCTGCTTGTGCCCGCGCAGATTGACGATGGGATAGCCGACGAGCTGCCCCGGCCCGTGAAAGGTGATGTCGCCGCCACGCTCGGCCTCGAAGAGCTCCACGCCGCGCGAGGCGAGCAGGGCGGGGGAGGCGATGAGATTCTGCGCCTTCGCACTGCGCCCGAGCGTGACGACGGGCGGATGCTCGAGCAGGATCAGCACGTCGTGCGCGATCTCACCGCTGATGCGCGCGCGGGCCACCGCGCGCTGAATCTCGAGCCCGCGCGCGTAGGGGACGAGGCCGAGATGCACGACATGCATTGGCGCGCGCGCGGGGGAGGCGCCCTGCATCGCCGCGGCCGGAGCCGCGGCGACGTCCATCTCACGCATTGAGCGCGCGCCCCATCGAGTCGAGCACCGCCTCGGCAACCGCCTCCGAGAGCGTCGGGTGCGCGTGGATCGCGAGCTCGATCTCCTCGACCGTGAACTCGTTCTCGCGCGCGACCGCGAGCTCGTGGATCATCTCCGTCGCGTGCGCGCCGATGATGTGCGCGCCGAGAATCTCGCCGTACTTGGTGTCGCGAATGATCTTCACGAAGCCCTCGGTCTCCCCCGACGTGCGCGCGCGCCCGTTCGCCGAGAAGTTGAACTTGCCCACCTTGTACTCGAGCTTCTGCTCCTTGCACTGCTGCTCGGTGAGACCGATCGAGGCGACTTCCGGATGGCAATACGTCGCGTTCGGGATGTTGCCGTAGTTCACCTTGTGCTCGTTCTTCCCCGCGATCACTTCGGCGGCGACGACGCCCTCGCGCTCACCCTTGTGCGCGAGCATCGGCGGGCCGGCGACATCGCCGATCGCGTAGATGCCCTCGACGCTCGTGCGCATCGAGTCGTCGACCTTGATGAAGCCGCGATCGGTGAGCTTCACGCCCAGCGCCTCGAGACCGATCCCGTCGATCACCGGCGCACGCCCGGCGGCGACGAGCACCTTCTCGACGGTGAGCTCCTTCGCCTCAGGGCCGGCGAGAGTGATCGTGACCGAGCCCTGTCCGACCTTCGTTCCCGTGATCTTCGCGCCGGTGATGACCTCGATCCCGCGCTTCTTGAAGCTTCGCGTGAGCTCGGTGGCGACGTCCGCATCCTCTAGCGGCAAAATCGTCGGAAGTGCCTCGAGGATCGTGACTTTCGTGCCGAATTCGTTGAACACATCGGCAAACTCGCAGCCGACCGCTCCCGCGCCGACGATGGCCATCGTAGCCGGCGCCTTCTCGAGAATGAGTGCCTCGTCCGACGAGAGAATGTTCTTCTTGTCGAGAGTGAGGCCGATCGGCGGAATCCCCTTCACGCGCGAGCCCGTGCAGATCACGATTCCTTTCTTCGCGTCGTGCGTGGTCGCCGTGCCTTTCTCATCGGTGACCGAGATGGTCTTCTTGCCAGTGAGCGTGCCCGTGCCCTTGAGCCAGGTGATCTTGTTCTTCTTGAAGAGGAACTCGACGCCCTTCGAGTTCTGCGAGCTCACGGCGCGCGAGCGCTTCATCGCGACATTGTAGTCGGTGCTGATCTCGCCGACGTTCACGCCGAAGGTCTTCGCCTCGCGCGCGCGATGCGCGACTGCAGCACTCTCGAGCAGCGCCTTCGCCGGAATGCATCCCCACAGCACGCAGGTGCCGCCGAGCCCTTCGCGCTCGACCACGCCCACGGTGAGCCCGAGCTGCGACGCGCGAACCGCGCCCACGTATCCGGCAGGGCCGCCGCCCAGGAAGATCACGTCGAAGGAAGCCATTGTCAGTTCGATCCTGTAGTGAGAGCAGTCAATGCTCGATCAGAACACGAGCATGAGTGGGTTTTCGATCAGGCGCCGGAGCGTCTGCATGAAACGAGCACCGGTCGCGCCATCGACGGCTCGATGGTCGCAGCTCATGGTGATGCGCACGCGCGTGCGCACCGCCAGCGCGCCATCGACCACCACCGGGACGTCGCCCACCGCGCCAATCGCGAAGATCGCGACCTCGGGAGGATTGATGATCGCGGTGAATTCATCGATGCCGAACATGCCGAGGTTCGACACGGTCGCCGTGGCGCCCGTGTACTCCTCGGGGGTGAGTTTGCGCTCGCGCGCGCGCTTGGCGAGCTCGCGCGACTCGCGTGCGATCTCGCTGATGCGCTTCGTGTCCGCGTCCGCGATGATCGGCGTGATGAGCCCATCTTCCACGGCGACGGCCATGCCGAGGTGGACGCGATGGTGGCGGCGAATGTTGTCGCCGAGCCAGTGCGCGTTCACTTCGGGGTGCTGGCTGAGCGCCGTAGCGACGGCCTTCAGGATGATGTCGTTGTAGGAAACCTTGAACTCGTCGCCCAGCGCGATCATGCGCGTGCGCAGCTCGCGCACGCTCGTGAGATCGAAGTCGGCGGTGAGGAAGAAGGTCGGGATCGGACCATTCGACTCGGAGAGCCGGCGCGCGATCGTCTTGCGGATCAGCGTGAGCGGCACGTCCTCGAAATCGCCGACGGCGGCGGTGCGAGGCGCGGGCGCTGCGGCGCGCGCGGGCGCCGCGGTGGCGGCGGCCTCGATGTCGCGGCGAATGACGCGGCCGCCCGGGCCGGTGCCTTGCAGCGCGCCGACGTCGAGCCCGCGCTCCGACGCGAGACGGCGCGCGAGCGGAGATGAGCGCGCGCGTCCGCCGCCATTGGGCGACGGAGCCGCAGCCGCTGGTGCGGCGACCGGCGCCGGTGGCGCGGGCGCCGCCGGCGCTGCGGCCGGCGCTGCGGGTGCCGCCGGTGCGCTCGGCGCCGGAGCGGCGGCCGCCGCCGGAGCCACTGCCGCGGCGGGCGCCCCCTTCTTGATCAGCGCGTCGATGTTCTCATCCTTCGCGCCAATGATCGCCAGCAGCTCGCCCACCGGACGCGTGTCGCCCTCGGCCGCGAGCCGCGCGCGAAGCACGCCGTCGCCGCGCGCGGTCAGCTCCATCACTGCCTTGTCGGTCTCCACCTCGGCGAGCACGTCGCCCTTCGCGACCGCGTCGCCCTCGTTCTTCAGCCACTTCACGAGACGTCCCTCCTCCATCGTCGGAGAGAGCGCCTCCATCGTCACCTTCGTTGCCATCACATCCTCCGAAGCGGCTAGTCGCTAGTCGAGATAGAGCACTTGCCGCGCTGCGGCAACGGTCTTTTGCGCGTCCGGCTTTGCGGCGCGCTCGAGGTTCTTCGCGTACGGCATCGGCACGTCCACCTGATGCACGCGGAGCACCGGTGCATCGAGATAGTCGAAGCAGTCGCGCTGCACATAATCCACGATCTGCGCACCCATGCCGCAGATCTCCCAACCTTCCTCCACGACGACGGCGCGATTCGTCTTCTTCACCGAGGCGATGATCGTCTCCGTGTCGATCGGACGAAGCGTGAGCAGATCGATCACCTCGGCGCGAATGCCATCCTTCGCCAGCAGATCGGCGGCCTGGGTCGCGACGTTGATCATCTTGCCGTACGAGATGAGCGTGACGTGATCGCCCTCGCGCTTCACCTGCGCCTTGCCGAGTGGAATCGTGTACTCGCCTTCGGGGACTTCGCCCTTGATGTTGTAGAGCATCTCGCCCTCGAGGAACATCACCGGGTTGTCATCGCGGATGGCGCTCTTGAGCAGCCCCTTCGCATCGTACGGCGTGCCCGGCGCGACGACCTTGAGCCCCGGGATGTGCGCGAGCCACGACTCCCATGCCTGCGAGTGCTGCGCAGAGAGCTGAAGCGCGGCGCCGTTCGGACCGCGAAAGACCATCGGGATGTTGTACTGCCCGCCGGACATCGAGAGCATCTTCGCGGCCGCGTTCACGACCTGATCGAGCGCGAGGAGCGCGAAGTTCCACGTCATGAACTCGATCACGGGGCGGAGGCCGACCATCGCCGCGCCCACGCCCACTCCCGCGAAGCCGAGCTCCGTGATCGGCGTGTCGACCACGCGCATCTCGCCGAATTCCTGGAGCAGCCCCTTCGAGACCTTGTACGCGCCCTGATAGACGGCGACTTCCTCGCCCATGATGAAGACGCGGTCGTCGCGCTGCATCTCTTCGCGGAGTGCCTGGTTCAGGGCATCGCGATAAGTAATGATCGCCATGTCAGCGCTCTCCCGCGGCTGCGCCGGTGACGGTGTCGCTCGTCGTATCGACGTAGACATCCTCGGTGAGTGCCTCGAGCGGCGGCTCCGGACTCTCGTCCGCGAAATTCCACGCGTCCTCGACGATCTCACGCACCTCGGCGTCGATCGCGGCCATCTTCTCGTCGGACCACTCGCCGCGCTGCTCCATCTGCGCGCGCAGCACCGCGATCGGATCGCGCTTCATGTACTCGTCGAGCTCTTCCTTGCTGCGATAGGTGCCGCTCACCGCGTCGGACATCGAGTGGCCCATGAAGCGATAGGTGCGCACTTCGATGAGCGTCGGCGTGTTCTCGCCGCGCGCCCGCGCGATCGCGCGCATCGTCGCCTCGCGCACCGCCATCACATCCTGCCCGTCGACGACTTCGTTCGGCATGTCGTACGAACACGCGCGCTCGGCGATGTCGTTCACCGACGAGGCGCGCTCGAGCGCCGTGCCCATGCCATAGCGATTGTTCTCGACGAGATAGATCACCGGCAGCTGCCAGAGCGCCGCCATGTTGAGTGCCTCGTGGAAGGCGCCGTTGTTCACCGCGGCCTCGCCGAAGAAGCAGAGACACACCTGGTCGCCGCCGCGATACTTGATCGCGAAGCCGACGCCGGTGGCGATCGGAATGTGTCCCGCGACGATGCCGTGGCCGCCGAGGAAGTTCGTATTGCGGTCGAAGAGGTGCATCGAGCCGCCTTTCCCCTTCGAGCATCCATCGATGCGGCCGAAGAGCTCCGCCATCACGGAGCGCGGCGTCATCCCGCGGGCGAGCGCCTGGCCGTGATCGCGATAGCTCGTGATCACGTAGTCATCGGGGCGAAGCACCGAGATCGCGCCTGCACCCACGGCCTCCTGCCCGATGTAGAGGTGGCAGAAGCCGCCGATCTTGCCAAGCGCATAAGCCTCGGCCGTTCGCTCCTCGAAGCGCCGCATGAGCAGCATTTCGCGCAGGAGCGAGAGACGAAGCGCGGAGTCGTCGGAGCTTTCGGGCTTTTTCTTTACCATCGAGTTCTCGGGGAGATCGGGGGCGAGGGCCGGGGCGGAGCTGCGGGCGCGGGCCATCAAACGCCCGCCGCCTGTACCTGCTCCCACGCATGGTAGCTCGAGCGCACGAGCGGGCCCGACTCGACGTGCCGGTAGCCCATCTCGCGACCGGCGTCGCGGAGGAGGAGGAATTCTTCTAGGGTGTAGTAGCGATCGAGCGGATGGTGCTGCGCGGACGGCCGCAGGTACTGGCCGAGCGTGAGGATGTCGACGTCGACTTCGCGCAGCTCGCGCATGGTCTGCAGCACCTCGGGAATCGTCTCGCCCATGCCGAGGATGAGTCCCGTCTTCGTCGGGATGTTCGGCGCGATGCGCTTCGCCACACGGAAGATCTCGAGGACGCGCTCGTAGCGGCCGCCGGGGCGGCAGCGCTTGAACAGGCGCGGCACCGTCTCGGTGTTGTGATTGTAGATCTCGGGCGCCGCCTCGAGCACTGCGCGAATCGACTCCTCGCGCCCTTGGAAGTCGGGGACGAGCACCTCGACGGAGCAGTCGGGAAGCCGCGCGTGGATCTGGCGAATGGTCTCCGCGAAGATGTACGCCCCGAAGTCGGGGAGATCGTCGCGATCGACCGAGGTGATCACCGCATGCTGCAGCTGCAGCTCGGCGATCGCGGCCGCGACGCGCGCAGGCTCTTCGATGTCGTAGGACGGCGGCCTGCCGTGCGAAATCGCGCAGTAGGCGCAATTTCGGGTGCAGACATCGCCGAGGATCATGAAGGTGGCGGTGCCATGCTCCCAGCATTCGCCGATGTTCGGGCAGTGGGCTTCCGCGCATACGGAATGCAGCTGGAGATCCTGCATGAGCTGCTGCATGCGCAAATAATTCGGGCCGCCGGGGGCCCGTACTTTCAGCCAGTTGGGCTTCCGCTCGGGGAGCGCCGTGGCTGAGTGCTTACCCATTATCTGGTACAACGAATCGTGCATGCGCCTCTCATCGCAAAACGCGACGCGCGCGGGTGCCGCACGCGTCACGCCCAAGCTATGTGCATGACCTATAGCCGGATAGTCGTGCTAACCGACTATAAAAATATAGCCGGTTACGTGGTCTCGGCGAAGCGCTCGATCCCGAATGGCGAGAGGTCGTGGTGGGTAGGCGCACCGATGGCCAGCGCGCCGATTGCCTCGCCGGTGATCGGCGCGAGCAGGATACCATTGCGTCCGTGTCCGCAGGCGTAGAGCAGGTGCGGTACGTCGGGGTCGCGGCCGAGGATCGGCAGGCGATCGGGGGTGACGGGGCGGAGTCCGGCCCAGTGCGAGACGATCTGCGCTGACGCAGACGCCGGGCTGACGCGGCGTGCGATGGCGGTGAGGTACGCGAGTCCCTCGGCGGTTGTGCTGTTGTCGAATCCGACCTCCTCCATCGTCGCGCCAATGATGGTTCGCTCGAAGGAGTGAGGCGCGTCCAGGTATCGGCGCGGCACCACATATCCGCCGCCGCCGTAGATCACGTGTCGCGCGAATGCGCCCTCGAGCATGAGCAGCTGCCCGCGCACGGGGCGCACGGGGATCGCACGCGGCAGTCCGTCGATCTGCGCGACCCAGGCGCCCGTGGCAAGGACGAGCGATGCGCCCTCGAGCACATCGCCGTCCTCGAGGATCACGCGCGGGCGCGCCGCGAGCACGTTCACTGAGCGCACGCTCGCGCGCACGATCTCGATGGTGCGGCGCAGCTCCACGCGGCGCCGCATTGCGACGACGAGGGCGAGGTTGTCGACGGAGCCATCGTGCGGGTGAAGCACGGCGCCGGCAAAGTCGCCCAGCGCTGGCTCGATCGTGCGCAGCGCCTGGGCGTCGATCCACTCGCTCCCCTTCGGACGGCGCACTGGCTCGTCGTCGGCGACGAGCTCGAGGATGCCGTTGCGATCGAAGGGGACGGCAGTTCCCGTCTCGTTCGCGAGTGCGCCGAGAAAGGACGGGAAGAGATCCCGGCCGGCGATCGCGAAGCGGACCACCGGGTCATCGTGCAGCTCCTCGCTCTCGGCGCCTGGCGCGAGCATGCCTGCGCCCGCCGGCGACGCCTCGCCGAATCGGGGCTCGCCCACGAGCAGCACGGATGCCCCGCGCGCGGCCGCGTCGGCGGCGACCGCCAGCCCCACGAGCCCCGCGCCCAGCACCACGACGTCGGCTGCTCTCACGACTTCCTCCGCTCCCGCGCACGGGGCTGAAACCCTCTGGCGGCGTCGCGCGTATTGTAAGCAGAATCGAAGGGCAATCGCCTCGACGAGGAGACCAGGGTCATGCTTCGCACCGTATTCGCAGTCGGCCTCATGGCCATTTTGGGGCTCGTTGCCCTGAAGTTCATTTTCGGAATTTTCGGATTCCTGTTCGCGATTCTCTTGATGCTGTTCGTGCTGGCGATCAAGATCGCGCTCATCGGATTCGTGGTGTATCTCGTGATCCGAATTCTGAGCCCGGACACAGCCCGGCGCATCCGCCAGAAGTGGTCAGGCGCCTGAGCGGCCGCTAGCCCTTCGCGCTCAGCAGCGACAGTACGCTCCACGCGAGCATCGGCACCATGAGCTCGTGGTGCCCCGTGATCTCGTAGCCCTTTCCGCCCTCCACCGTTGGACGCTGCACGACATTCACGTGCGGCCGGTAGTGGCGAAGCATGTCGAGATCGGCGGCGGTGAATCCGGTCGGCTTTCCATCGTTGAGGTTGCGCGCGATGGTGAGCGCCTTGAGAAAGACCTCGGGCAGAATCACCGCACTCCCCAAATTCAGCACGACGCCACCATCGTGCACCGATGGCAGCGATGCGGCGAGCCGTCGGAAGTCGCGATGGCTCGTGTCGCCGATCGCCGCGCCGCTCGCCGCGGGATGCTGGTGGATGATCTCCGCGCCGATGGCCGCGTGCACCGTGAGAGGCACGCCGAGCTGGTCGGCGTTCTTCAGCAGCGAGAGCTCGGGGTGCGCGAGCTCCTTTCCGTCGAGCGCGCGCGCAAGCGACTCGCCCATCCCCCACTGCTCGCGCTGCCCGCGGATGAAGGCCTCGTTCATCTCGCGCCCCGTCTCCTCGGCCATTCCGAAGGTGCCGTCGCGCAGCCCTGACTGCACATCCTCGCTCGTGCCGCCCCAGCGACCGATCTCGTAGTCGTGGATCGCGGCCGCGCCGTTCATCGCGAGATGGGTGATGATGCGGCGGCGCATGAAGTCGATGAGGATCGGCGCGAGTCCGGTCTTCACGATGTGTCCGCCGACCATGACGACGACGCCGCGCTTTCCAGCCGCGCCCGCGATGTCGCGCGCGAGCGAGAGGAAGTCGCGCGCGGCAAGCACGTGTGGCAACGCGCCGAGGAAGGCGGAGAACGAGTGATCGTCGCCGGGAGGCGATGCGAACTCCTCGGCGCGCACCTTGTTCGGCCGTCGCGCAATCGGAACGGTGCGCACGGCGGAGAGATCAGCCTCGGGCGTGCTCAGCCCGGAGGTGTGCTTTGACGATTCGTCGGCGGAGTGTACGATTTGAGAAAAAGGTCGAGGGTACGCACCACCGGCATCTTCGCTCTGAGCTGCACCATGATACGACGGTCGTCGTCCGTCACCCAGATGAGCGCTTCGCCGCCTTCGGCGAAGAGGCCGCCAGACTTGATGATCGGCTGCAGCACGATGGTGTTGAAGGTGCCGGCATCCACAGTGATTTTCTCGCGGCGCAGCACCTTTACGATGACCGGATTCTTCTCCGGACGAAAGTAGCGGCTGTAGGTGTACGTCTCGCCGACATTGAGCGGAACGGTGCGCACGAAGTAGAAGAACGACGCGTCATCGAGCGGCTCGGGGACGCTTTCCTTCGGCTCGAAGCCGCGCTGATGCAGCTTCGCGCTGTCCGGGAAGATCTCGAAGAAGCGCTCCTTGTGATAGCTCCCTTCGTTTATCAGCTGGTAGAAGCGATGCGTCGTGGCAGTGGCCGGCTCGAACCAGCTCTCGAGGCGATCGTTCACCTTGAAGAAGAGAAAGCCGCCCTTGATGTCGAAGGTCGAGTGATAGGTCTCGCGGCCGCGGATCATTTCGCCCTGCACCAGCGACATGCTCCCGGTGCCGACCTTCGCCCCTCCCACCGCGAGATCGTAGACGAGCTTCTCGCCAGGCCCGTACGGATGCGGCGCCACAGCGGGCGCTTCGGGCGTCGAAGGCACGGTGATCGGCGACGCGGGCGTATCCTGCTGCGCCTGTGCCGCGCTTGCCGCGATCGAGAACACTGCGATGATCCCGACTGCGCGGAAGGTCCGCGCGCGAAGCTTCACGTCGCTGCCGGAGCGCGAAGCGCGCGGTGGGCGACGCCGAAGCGATAGAGCGCGACCGCGTCGGGGAACCAGCGCACGCGCGTCTCGCGCGGACGAAGGTCGTAGCGAGGATCGAGCGGCACAGTCTCGAGGCGGCGACAGAACTTCGCGGCCTTCACGAGGAGCTCGACATTGGCCGCCCAGCCCGCACTCTGCACGATCGGCGCAGTGCCCGCCTGCTTGATCACATCGCGGATCACCGCAATGCGATAGAGGCGAAGTGTGCCGAGCGGATTGTTGACGCCGTCAACCTTTACGTAGCGGCGCATGAGCCAGGGCGCGATGCGCCGCAGGCGGCGAATCTCCGTGGGCGTATTCGCTGCGGCTGGACCCGGTTCGGCAACGACACAGTCGACGCCGCCATCAAAGCGCTTCGCGAGCTCGGGGAGATCCTCGGGGCGGTCCGTGAGATCGCCCTGCATCACGATCATCGCATCGCGGCGCGGATAGCGTGTCGCCTTGGCCGCCGTGCGCGCCAGCGTGTCGAGCGCCGCACCGTAGCCACCGCGCGTCTCGTTTCGCAGCACTGTGAGAGGAAGCACCTTTTCATAACGCCGCAGCGTTTCCTCGGTTCCATCGGTGCTTCCATCATCCAGCGCGATGATCTCGTACTCGCGCGGGTGCGCCTCAAAGACAGTCCGGATGCGCCAGAGCAGCAGTCCGACCGTGGGCGATTCATTGAATGCAGGGATGCAGATGTACAGCATGATGAATGATACACGTGTGGGGGGTGTGGTTCCGGTTTTGAGCCACAGTAATGGAAGATGGCAGTTTCCCCTGCTGTAGGGAAAGGCCGACGTTGCCGCCGCGCCGAAGTCTCGTTAGCCTGAACGCACCCTGCCGCCTGCTGCGGCGCACCCTTTCACCGTTGGAGTTTCTAATGCGTTGCAGCGCGGTGCTGCTGCTCGTCGTGGCCGCCGGTTGCGCGTCGTCGTCGTCGTCGTCGCGCACCGAACCTTCTCGCGCGCCGGCGCCCAACGCTGCTCCGTCGATGGTGGCGGATCTGCGCCGCAATCTCTTCGCGTTCTCCGACGACTCGATGCTCGGCCGCAGCGCTGAGACGCCGAACGCGGCGCGCGCTGCGCGCTTCATTGCCGCGCGGCTCAAGGAGGCGGGGATCGCGCCCGCGGGCGACAGCGGTGGTTATCTCCAGCGCGTCCCGCTCTCGCGCACCTTCATTCGCTCGGCGCACTTCACAGTGACGTCGCCCACCGGCCGCACATCGCTCCCGTTCGGATCGCATCTGCTCCCCGTGCCGTCGCTCGGCGAGGGGCTGCCGCTGCCGGTGCTCGAGGCCGCGGGCGATCTCGTGTTCGTGGGCTACGGACTCTCCGCGCCCGGCTACGGACGCAACGATCTCGCGGGGCTCTCGCTGGCAGACAAAGTCGTCGTGTTCGTCAACGACGCACCGAGCGAGCTCGACTCCGCGCGCCGAACTGCGCTGCGCGATCCGCGCTCGCTCGGCGACCGCCTCGGCGCGATCATCGAGCGTCGTCCGGCGGCGGTCATCGTGCTGTTCACCGGACGCCAGGCCGGGGAGCTCCCCGCGCTTGCCGCGGGGCTGACCGACTCGTCGCTGCGCCTGCAACCCACGCTCGACGGCCAGCGCGTGCTGCCCATGGTGCTCTTCGGCGACGCCAAGAATGCGTCGGCACTGCTCCCGGCGGGCTGGCCGCGCAACGATCGCGCCCGCGTGCTCGACGGCCGCTCGTTCACGGCAAAGGTCGATCTCGTGCAGAATGTCGTGGAGGGATACAACGTCGTCGCCGTCATCCCCGGCACGGATTCCGCACTCGCGCACACGTACGTCGCGTTCGGCGCGCACCTCGATCACATCGGGATTCAGCTGCCGGACCATGGCGACTCGATTGCGAATGGCGCCGACGATGATGGGTCGGGCACCGTGTCGCTCATCGAGATCGCGAAGCGCGCGCAGGCCGCGCCGCACGCGAAGCGCTCGATGCTCTTCGTGTGGCACACCGGCGAAGAGCTCGGCCTCTTCGGCTCGGAGTGGTTCACGTCGCATCCCACCGTGCCGCTCGACTCGATCGTCGCGCAGCTCAACGCCGACATGATCGGGCGCAACGATCCCGACTCGCTCTATCTCATCGGGCCACTCTCGGCGCCCAATGGGCAGAGCAGAGTGCTCGGCGCGATCGTCGACTCGGTGAACAACGCGTCGACGCGCCCCTTCCTGATCAATCGCGACTGGGACGCGCCGTCGCATCCAGAACAGCTGTACTACCGGAGCGACCACTATAACTACGCGAAGCACGGCATTCCGATCGTGTTCTTCACGACGGGGCTGCACGCCGACTATCACCGGGTTACCGATTCGGCGGACAAGATTGACTACGACAAGCTGTCGCGCGTAGCGGCGCTGATCATGCAGATAGGCACCGCGGTGGCGAACGCTCCAACCCGTCCGCTGCCGGCAGCGTTATTGCGCTAACCACTAGGTAGAAAACAGTACGTCCCGAGAAACGCGAACGTCCGCGTAGTCGTCACCCAAGGAAGGGGCGAACCACGAGTGCCACCGCGGTGTATTGCCTTCTACGGAGGGAACGCATGCTGCTCGGCAACGTACGCGCATCGCTCACGAGGGACGACGCACAGCTCGCGCTGCGACTGCTCGCGCACGGAGAAGCGCGCGAGCTCGATGCGGCCGAAGAGCGCCTGCGCGAAGAGGGGATCGACTCGATCCTCGACGATCCGCGCCTCTTGCAGGCGATCATCGAGTCGCGTGCGGGGATGCAGGTATCGGTGCGCCTCTTCTGGTACGTGGCCGTGCGCCGTGCGCTGCGCCGCGTTGGCGAGGAAGATCGCGCGCTCGCGGACTACGTCGCCGCGATCCTGCTGCACTTCGGCTCGCGCGGCCGCGCGGAGCGCATCTCGGAGAACGACGATCAGCTGTTCAATACGCTCGCGGAGCTGATGGGCGAAGTCGACACCCCCGATGCGCGGCGCAGCTTTCTCGTGCGGCAGCATCTCGGCAACTACGCGCTCTGGTCGAGCGGGATGTTTCCGGACCGCATCGAGCACAAGCGCTGGCGTCGCGGGGGGCCGGATCTCGATTATTTCGAGGAAATGGGGCGGCGCGGCTTCACGCTCGCGGCGGAGCACCGGTTGGCGCAGGAGCACGGGCTCGACGCGCTGCTGCGCATGGCGGCGAGCCACTTCGCCGCGCTGCGCTGCGCGCTGAATGAGGTGAGCGACACGCTCATGTTTCCGCACGGGAACTCGCCGGAGCGACTGATGCGGCAAGTGCGCGCGGAAGCGACCTGGCGCTGGGTTTCTTAGCGCGCGAAGGGCGCCGCGCACGCTTGCGCCGCCCTATGGTGGCTCCCTATCGTACGCGATGATGCATTGCAGCGAACTACGAACGAGATGGACCGGCAAATCCGCCGCTGACGAGGGCGAGCGATGATGAACGACCCGTCGGCGCGGGCGCGCGCGCGCATGATGCGCGAGGCGCTCGTCGATGCGAAGGTCGGGCTCTCGCAAAGCCGTGCCGCGCGCGATGCGGCGACCGCGCAGCTCGCGCGCGAGCGCACGGAGCTCGCGACGGTGCAGCGCCGGGGGCAGCTCGCTGCCGGCATCAACGACGCCGAGACGGTGCGGCTCGCCGCCGAGTATGAGCGCAGGCACTCGGAGCGCATCGCGGTGCTCGAACGGAAGGTTGCCGCGCTCGAGCAGGAAGTGATGCTCGTGGAGCGCGAGACCGCGGAGATGACCGCGCAGCTCAAGCGGCTCACCGGCGCGGGCGAGCCGGCCGCTCCGCCCGAGGCGGGTGCGGAAGTGGAGGACAACTCGGAGACCGCGGACATCTCGGAGCTCGATTCGCTTCGCCGCACAGCGGATCGCTCTGCACGCGAGGCCGATGCGGAAAGCCGTCTGGCGGAATTGAAGCGCCGGATGGGCAAGTAGCCTCTCCTACAGTGCGCCCCGCAGCAGGTCGTTCCCACCACGCGATGCGCATCGTCGCGCCGGCAGCGCTGCTGCTGAGCGCGGCGCTCGCCACGCGCGCGCACGCGCAGGCGGGGAACGCCGTGAAGTGTGAAGGGCAGATCATCAGCGACATCCAGGTGCAGACGCGGCCGCCATATTATCCGCGTCACGGCAAATGGTGGGAATCGCCCATCGGCATTCTCAGCTCGATTCACTCGAACACGAAGCCCGACGTCGTCCGGCGCTTCCTCATCGTCGACACGGGGCAGCCCTGCGACGATCGGCGTCGCAGCGAGTCCGAGCGCCTTCTGCGGGCGCAACCGTTCATCGCGAGCGCGTCCGTGAACGCGTACGACGATGGCAACGGTGGCGTCATCATCGTCGCCCAGACGACCGACGAGCTGACCACGATCATCAGTGGCGGCACGTCGCCCGACCCTCCGTATCTCTCCTCGATCACCCTCGGTGACGGGAATGTGAAGGGCGATGCGAAGTACGCGACCGCGCACTGGGCGCACGGCAAGTACCGCGACTACTTCGGCGCGAACTACACCGACTACCAGTTCCTCGGCAGGCCGTGGCATCTCGATCTGCAGGGGCTGCGCGGCGATGCCGGGATCAGCAACTGGTTGGTCGGCGCCGAGCATCCATTTCTCACCGACGAGCAGCGCTTCGCGTGGCGCGGCGTGGCGCTCGACCATCAGGACATCTACTCGTTCCGCCGATCGAATGACACGTCGGCGGTGATCGACTTCTCGCGGAAGTTCTTCGACGTTGGCGGCGTGGTGCGACTGGGGCAACCGGGACGCCTCAGCCTCTTCGGGATGAGCATCTCGAGCGAGGACGACACGCCCGCGCTCCCGCCGGAACCTACACCGGGCGTGCCGTACGACTCGCTGATGAACATCCTCGGCCGGCACAAGAACGCGCGACTCAATCTGCTGTGGGGGATTCGCAGCATCGACTTCGTTCGCGTCGAGCGCTTCGATGCGCTCACCGCTGCGCAGGACATGCAGTCGGGCTTTCAGCTAAGCACGCTGCTCGGCCGCAGCCTCCAGGTGCTCGGCTCTACCGACGACGATATCTTCCTCGCCTCGAATGTGTACGCGGGCGCCGGCAACAAGCGCACGTTCGCGTATCTGCAGGCGACGATGGAAGGGCGCAACAACTACGCGACCAGTCAGTGGGACGGGATCATCGGGAGCGCGCGCATTACGATGTACCAGCGCCTGATGGGATCGCACACGCTCGTCGGCTCCGTGGATTGGGCGGGAATCTGGAACCAGCGCGTGCCGGTGCAGCTCCCGCTCGGTGAGCTCGACGGCGGTGTGCGCGGCTATCATGCGTCGCCGGACGCCGGCAACATCCGAATGGTGGCTCGCCTCGAGGATCGCTGGTATCTCGGAAAAATCCGCGACCAGGCCGACGTCGGCATGGCGGCGTTCGGCGACGCCGGACGCGTGTGGCAGGGCGACGCGCCGCTCGGCTACGGCGTGACGACTCCGCTCAAGTTCGGCGCGGGACTCGGGCTGCTGGTGGCCGTACCGCCGGGCTCGAAGGTGACGTATCGCCTCGACATCGCGCGCGCTCTCTCACCTGACCTGCGCGCGCGCTGGCAGTTTCGCGTGAGCTTCCTGAACTCGGATCGCTTTCTCTATCGCGAGCCGCGCGACGTGCGCTCGGGGCGCGAGCTCGTGACGCCGAACTCGGTGTTCACCTGGCCGTGAGCTTCGCGCTCACGCGCTCGTTGTCGCCGTGAGTCGCTTGAGCAGCGGGACGAAGAAGATCATCAGCACGCTCGCGGCAAACGCCGCGATCAGGAAGATCGTGTAGAAGCCCTGGTTCGTCGTGGCGACGTGCTGCAGCATCCCGATGAACCCGCCGCGTGGCGCGGCGAGCGCCTCGCCCGGCGTTGGCGTGAGCTCCGCGATCGTGCCCGCGATCTTGTTCGCCGCCGCATTGGAGAGGAACCACACACCCATGAGCAGCGACGCGAAGCGTACCGGCGCGACTTTCGTCACGTACGAGAGCCCCACCGGCGATAGACAGAGCTCGCCAAAGGTGTGGAAGGTGAAAGCGGCCACCAGGAAGAGCGGGCTCACGAGCGCGCCGTTGTCCGCGCGCCGGCCGCCGATCACCATGAACACGAATCCGAAGCCGAGCAGTGCGAGTCCGATCACCATCTTGAGCGCGGTCGACGGTTCGCGGCCGATCCTGGCGAGCTTCACCCAGATCCACGCGAACACGGGCGCGAAGAGCACGATCACTGCGGGGTCCACATTCTGGGACCAGGCAGCTGGAATGTGAAATGACCCGACCTGCAAATCCGTGTGGTTCGCTGCGAAGAGATTCATCGAGCTTCCGGCCTGCTCGTAGCACGCCCAGAAAATCACGACGAAGAAGGCGACGATGAATATCGCGATCACGCGCTTTCGCTCCTCGCCGTGCGACCCGAGGATCGTGATCGCGAGCGCCGCGCCGATGGTCGCGGCGACGAACGCGCCGAGCACGTCGAAGCCGCCGAGAAGCACACTCACCACGATGCCTGCCACGGCGCCCATGAGTCCGTGCACGAGCGCCTTGCCGTCACCGGGCACGATCGGCGTACCGATCGCGGGACTCGCCTTCGTCGCCTTCACGCCGATCCCGGGGAGATACTTGTCGCGGAAGGCGACGTAGACGATGAGGCCGAGCAGCATCCCGACGCCCGCCGCGCCAAATCCCCAATGCCAGCCGCGATCGCCAAAGCGCGTCTGATCGCCGAGATAGCCGCACACCAGCCCGCCCAGGAAGGCGCCCGTGTTGATGCCGACGTAGAAGATCGTGAAGCCGGCATCGCGCCGCGTGTCGCCGTCGGCATAGATCTGACCGACCATCGTCGACACGTTCGGCTTGAAGAAGCCCGTGCCAATGATGATCAGCACGAGCCCAACGTAGAACATCGTCATCGACGGAACAGCGAGGCAAAAGTGCCCCGCCGCGATGATCAGGCCGCCGATGACGAGCGAGCGCCGCGTACCGATGAACCGGTCGGCGAGATAGCCGCCGATGAGCGGCGTGAGGAACACGAGCATCGTGTAGGTGCCGTACAGATTGGCCGCGCGCGCCGTGTTCCAGTGCAGCGCCTGCGTCAAATACAGAATGAGGAGCGCGCGCATGCCGTAGTACGAGAAGCGCTCCCACATCTCCGTGATGAACAGCAGCCCTAGCCCACGCGGATGACCGAAGAGTGCGCGGTCATCGAGCGCGGAGGGGCGATCGGTGGCGGTGCTGAGAATGTCGGCGGCGGACACTATGCTCCTGAGCGCGAGGCTCGGAATTGAAGGAGGGTGTTACGCGATTTCGCGAACGGGAACGATGCGCTCGGGCCGCTTGGTGGCACCGGCCGCCTGTTGCTCGGGCCAGGCGACGCGTGTCGGCAGCTGCTTGATACACGCGACCCAATGCTCCGGCTCCTTCTCCTCGAGCGGCGGCACGATCACCGAGCAGGCTGCATCCTTTTGCGGATGCTGGCAGCGCGGGTGAAACGGGCATCCGGACGGCGGCTTCGCGGGGGAGGGAACGTCGCCGCGCAGCACGATGCGCTCGCGCTTCGCCCCCGGATCGGGAACGGGGATCGCCGAGAGGAGCGCCTGCGTGTAGGGCATGAGCGGGAGCGCATACAGATCGCCGGCGCGCGCGAGCTCGACGATGCGGCCGAGATACATCACGGCGACGCGATCGGCGATGTGCTCCACCACCGATAGGTCGTGCGCGATGAACAGATAGGCGAGCCCGTGCGACTTCTGCAGATCCTGCAGAAGGTTGATCACCTGTGCCTGCACCGACACGTCGAGCGCGGACACCGGCTCGTCGCACACGATGAACTTCGGCTCCACCGCCAGCGCGCGCGCGATGCCCACGCGCTGCCGCTGCCCGCCCGAGAACTCGTGCGGATAGCGCGTCGCGTGCTCGGCGCGCAACCCGACCTCCTCGAGCAGCTGGCGCACGCGCGCATCCGCGGCGCTCCCTTCGGCGAGCCGGTGAATCGTGAGCCCCTCGCGCACCGACGCGCCGACGGTCATGCGCGGATTGAGAGAGCTGAACGGGTCCTGGAAGACGATCTGCATCTGCCGCCGCAGCTTGCGCAGCGGCTCCTTGCCGAGCGCGCGCACGTCCGCGCCGTCGAAGTGGATCTCGCCGGAGGTCGGCTCGATGAGACGGAGAATCGCGCGTCCCGCGGTGGTCTTGCCACATCCGGACTCACCCACCAGCCCGAGCGTCTCGCCGGGGGCGACGTCAAAGGAGATTCCGTCGACGGCACGCACGGATCCGATCACGCGTCGCATCACGCCTCCGGTGACCGGAAAGTGCTTGGTCAGCCCCTTCACCGAGAGGAGCGGCGCCACCGTGTTCGCGCCCGCGTGGCTCACGCGCCCGCTCCCACGCGCGCCGCAAGTGGAACGTGCGGCGTGTTGCGGCGCTCGGGTTCTACCGCAAGATGGCAGCGCGAGACGTGCCCTTCGCCGATCTGGTAGAGCGGCGGATGCTCGCGCTCGCACCGCTCCCACGCGTATGGGCAGCGCGCGTGAAAGCGGCAGCCGGCGGGCCAGTCGTATGGCGATGGCACCGCGCCAGGGATCACGGCGAGGCGCTCGCGCTTCGTTCCCGCGCGCGGCATCGCGGCCATCAGCCCCTCGGTGTATGGATGGTGCGGCTTCGCGAACAGCTCGCGCACGCCGGCCTGCTCGACGATCTCCCCCGCGTACATCACGATCACGCGCGACGTCGACTCGGCCACGACGCCCAGGTCGTGCGTGATGAGGAGCATCGACATCGCCTTCTGCACGCGCAGCTCCTCGAGCAGCTCGAGGATCTGCGCCTGGATCGTGACGTCGAGCGCGGTCGTCGGCTCGTCGGCGATGAGAAGCGAGGGCGAGAGCATGAGCGCCATCCCGATCATCACGCGCTGGCGCATGCCGCCCGACAGCTGGTGCGGATACGACTTTGCGCGCTCCGCAGGATCGGGGATGCCCACGATCCCGAGCATCTCGACCGCGCGCGCCCACGCATCGTGCCGGCTGATGTTCGAGTGCACCCTTGGAACCTCGGCCAACTGCGCGCCCACGGTGAACACCGGGTTGAGGGCCGTCATCGGCTCCTGAAAGATCATCGCGATGCGATTGCCGCGGATCTTCCGCATCGACTCATCGTCGAGCGCGAGCAGGTTCGTGCCCTCGAAGTCGATCCGCGATTCCGGCTCGATGCTCCCCGGGCGCTGAATGAGGCGAAGCAGCGAAAGCGAGGTGACCGACTTGCCGCACCCCGATTCGCCGACCACGCCGACCGTCTCGTTGGGCGCGATGTCGAAGGAGACGCCATCCACGGCGCGGGCCACGCCGGCGCTCGTGCGGAAGTACGTGCGGAGATCGCGAACGGATAGCAGTGGCTCGGTCATGTGTGGTCAACCTGACGCGGGTCCATCGCATCGCGCAAGCCGTCGCCGGCGAGATTGTAGGCAAGGGCCGTCACCACGAGCGCGATCCCCGGAAAGAGTGCGACCCACCACGCGGTCGCGATGTACGGGGTTCCTTCGCGGATGATGTTCCCGAGGCTCGGGGTTGGATCGGGGATGCCGATACCGAGATAGGAGAGCGCCGCCTCGTTGATGATCACGCCGGCAACGCCGAGCGTCGCGGCGACGATCACCGGCGTCATCACGTTGGGGAGCACGTGGCGCCGCACGATCGCGAGGTCGCGCGCGCCGAGCGCCCGTGCGGCGGCGACCATGTCGCGCTCCTTGATCGAAAGCACCTCGGCGCGCACGAGGCGGCTCGTGGGAAACCAGGCGGTGAGACCGAGAATGAGGATGAGCGACGTCATGCCGAGCGGCGACCAGAGCGTGCCGATGGCGATGAGGAGCACGATGCGCGGAATGGCGAGAAAGGCATCGACGAAGCGCATCATGACGGCGTCGAGCGTGCCGCCCATGAAGCCGGCGGTGGCGCCGTACGCCGTGCCGATGATCACCGAGATCACGGTGGCGAGGAGCGCGATCGTGAGCGAGATGCGCGTGCCGTAGAGCACGCGGCTGAAGACATCGCGCCCGGCGTAGTCGGTGCCGAAGAGCAGCTCGCGCGATGGCGGATGGTTCACGAGCGCCTGCGCGAGGATGGCGATCGGGTCGTGCGTTGCGAGCCACGGCGCGAACGCCGCGATCACGTAGAGCACGATGAGCGCGGCGAGGGCGATTACCGCGGATGGATGCGCGGCGTAGCGCGCGAAGGCGCCGCGCCCGCGGGCGAAGCGCCAGAGCGCCACGCACAGGGCAGCGATCAGCGCCGCAGCGCTCAGCCAGCGAAGAGCGAGCACCTAGGCGGCGCGCACGCGTGGATCGGCGAGCGCGTAGAGCAGATCCGCGATGATCGTCCCGACGACCACGAGCGCGCTCGTGATGAGCACCGACGACGTCACCAGTGCGTAGTCGCGGCTGCCGACGGCCATCGCGGTGACGAATCCCATCCCCGGCCACGAGAAGACGAGCTCCACGAGCACTGCACCGCCCAGGAGCATCGGCAGCGTGAGCCCCGCGAGCGTGATGATCGGGAGGAGCGCGTTCCGGAGCACGTGGTGGCGCACGATTCCGTTCTCGGACACGCCCTTGGCGCGCGCGGTCACGACGAACTCGAGTTGCATCGCGTCGAGCATCGCGGCCCGCTGAAAGCGCGCGATGCCAGCACACGTCATGAGCGTGAGCGTCGCGACGGGGAGCACGAGATGCCGGAGGTGATCGACGACGTGCTGCCACCAGCTGTTCGTGGGTGCGTTGATGACGTCCTCGATGCCGCTGATCGGAAAGATCGGCAGCCAGTAGGCGAAGATGAGCGCGAGCATGAGCGCGAGCCAGAAGTCGGGCATCGAGTAGAAGAACAGCGTGATGCCTCGGCTTCCCCAATCCGCGAAGGTACCGCGGCGGCGCGCCTCGAGCACGCCGAGCCCGATGCCGACGAGGAAGCTCGCGAGAAGCCCGAGCGACATGAGCTCGAGCGTGCGCGGCACGTAGTCGACGAGGATGTCGCGCACCGGGCGCGCCTGCGAGATCGAGTAGCCGAGGTCACCGCTCGCGACGGAGCGGAGGTAGCAGACGTATTGCGCGGGGAGCGGGCGATCGAGGCAGTAGACGTGGCGCCAGCGCGCGATCACCTCGGGGGCGATGCGGCGTTCGCTATAGGAGAAGGGGTCGCCTGGTGCGAGGTGGAGCAGGGCGAAGGTAAATGTCGCCACCACCCAAATGACGGCGAGCCCCTGGAGGAGGCGGCCTGCGAGCAGCCGCCGCATCGTTTAGTGGGCGCCCGTCGCGAGCGCTGCGCTCGCGCCCTTCGGAGCGGGACCCTCGCCGATGGTCCAGTCCGCGAGATGCGCGAACCACAGATCCGCGCGCATCGTCGCGGGGTGCACGTTCACGCTCATGCCTGCAATCGAGGGAAGCTCGTACATCCAGATCCCGGGCGCGTCGTCGATGAGCGTGGCGTACGCACGCCGGTACTGCGCGATCGCGGCCCGCGGATCGCGCGATGCGACAGCCGAGTCGACGACGGCGTCGAAGGCGGCGCTCATGTAATAGCCGGTATTGCTCGTGCCTTCACCCTTGGCGGCTGCGGAGCTCCACTCCTGCCGGATCCCGGACGGCGTCGGATCGAGGCTCATCCCCTCGAACGACGCATCGTAGTCGTGCGCCTGCAAGTGCGCCCCCATCGTCGGAAAGTCGACGCGCTCGATATCCACCTGCGCACCGACGCGCTTCAGCATGTCCTGAATCAGCACGACCATCTGCTGGCGCTGCGTGCTCGTGGAGGGCACGAGTACGGAGAATCGCAGCGGCTGTGAGCCCTTGTGCCGAATTCCATCCTTGCCCATGACCCATCCGCGCCGCTCGAGAATCGCGGCAGCGCTGTCGGGCGCGAACGGAATGCGCGGAAGGCTCGCATCGTACGTGCCGAGCGCGGAGGTGATCGGACCCACGGCAACCGGCGTCGCGGAATCGAAGACCGTCGTCACGGCGCGCCTGCGATCGATCGCCATCGTGAGCGCGCGCCGCACTTCGCGATCGCCGAAGATCGCGTGCGGTCCGTGCTTCCCTCCGCGCGCACGTTCGTTCAGGCGCATGAAGTACACGAGCATCGATGGATAGTGAACCGCCTTGAGCTCCGGATGCTTCGCCATCTGCTCGAGGTCCTGCTTGCGGAGCGTCTCCGTGAAGTTCGCTTCGCCGGAGAAGAGGCGCAGCATCGCCGCGTCGGGGTTCGCCGCGATGCTCCAGATGATGCGATCGATCTTCGGACGCCCGCCACGGTAGTTGGAGTCGGCGGCGACCTCGATCGTGCTGCCGCTCACCCATCGCACGAACTTGTACGGCCCGCTGCCAACCGGATTTCGATTGAAGGGAGCGGTCTTGAGCGACGAATCGGGAATGTTCTGCAGCAGATGCGCGGGGAGCACACTGATCTGCGTGGCCGCGTTGTAGAACTGCTCGAGTGTACGCGCATGAAACCAGAACACCACCGTCGCGCTATCGCGTGCCGTGACGGAGTCGATGCCCGCGAGGAGCGGGCCGACCTTGGAGCCAATCTCCTTTGACGTATTGACGTGATAGCTGTACAACACATCCGCCGCGCGCACGGGCACGCCGTCCTGCCAGCGCGCCTTGGGATCGAGATGGAAGGCGATCGAGAGCGAGTCCGGCGCCCACGTCCAGGAGCTCGCGAGCCCGGGACGAAATCCTTCGTCGCCGATCACGTTGAGCGAGTCGCCCACATTTGCGAGCGACTCAAAGAGCACCGAGCCCACCTGAATCGAAGTCTCGTTGATCGTGAGCGCAGGGATGAACACGTCCGCATCCGCCGGCAGCGTCATCACCAGCGCGGTCGCGTGCTTCGATGCGGAGCCGGCATCGCCGCGGCAGGCGGCGAGCAGCAGGATCACGAGGGAGGGGATGCGGCGGAGAGTGCGCATGACGTTCACTGGAAACTAAGGCACGTGTGCCCGGGCGTTGAGTGCGGAGCGCCACCCGGAGCTGACCGCCGCCGCGCACTGGGATTCAATCAGTGCAAAGACGATCGAGGGCGGCGGATGATTCAGTCTACGTGCTTGCGACGAAAGAATTTAGTCGCCGATGTGCTCTCGATACTCGGCCGCGCCGAGTAGCTCATCCCGCTCGGCGATCGACTTGGGGCGCAGGTGCAGCAGCCATCCCTCGCCGTAGGGATCCGAATTGATCAGCGTCGGCTCCCTGGTGAGGAGCGGATTGACGTCGAGGACCGTGCCGCCCACCGGCGAAAAGAGCTCCGACACTGCTTCGGCCGCCTCGATCGTGCCGAACACGTCGAGTCGCGCGAAGATTTCGTCGATGGCGGGAAGCTCGACGAAGATCATCTCGCCCAGCTCCTGCTGGCCGAAATGCGTGAGGCCGATGGTGACTTCGTCATCCGTCCAGGCGACCCAGAGATGCTCCTCGGAGTAGAGGAGATCATCGGGGACTTGGCTCATCGTGCGATCAGCTCGTGGAGTGCAGGGCGCGCCACACTTCGTCGACGCGCTTCTCCAGGGCGGCGAGGTCGCTGTCGTTATCGATGACGAAGTCGGCGCGCGCACGTTTGAGCTCGGCTGGCATCTGCGCCGCGATCATGTGCATCGCCTGGCTCTGCCCGATGTCACGGTCGCGGATGAGGCGCTCGAGCCTGAGGGGGCGGGGCGCGTCGACGAGCACGATCTTGTCGAAGTCGTTGACGAAGCCGCGCTCGAAGAGGAGCGGAATGTCGCAAACGACCGTTTCATCGCCGCGCTCGCGGGCCTCATTGATGAGATCGTCACGAAGGCGGGAGACTTCGGGGTGGACGATCGAGTTCAGAACCTCGAGCTCCGAGGGCTCCTGGAAGACGATCTGGCGGAGGGCGACGCGGTCTAACCCACCGTCCGCCTTGAGGATATCGTCTCCCCAGCGCTCGACGATCTTCCGGTGCCCGTCGCTGCCCACGGCAACCGCCTCGCGAGCGAGCTCATCGGCATCGATTATAGTGGCGCCACGGTCCGCAAGCATTTGCGAGACGGTGGACTTTCCAGCGGCAATGTTGCCGGTCAGGCCGATCAGGAGCATGGCGTTACGATAGGGTAGTGCTACCTCGCTACGCAATAGAACAAATCACAGCAACGGCACCTGGTCCTCGTCCCGGCGTGGAAGCTCGTGACAGTGCCGACAGCGGGCTTCGTACGACTCTCGCCCGCCCACCATGATGGTAGGGGAATCATAGCGAGCGGGGCGCCCGTCGATCAACCGCTGATTCCGGCTCGCCGGCCCGCCGCACACGACACAGATCGCGTGCAGCTTGTCGACGAGATCGGCAACGGCCATGAGCTGCGGCATCGGCCCGAAGGGCTCGCCGCGGAAGTCGGTGTCGGTACCGGCGAGGATCACGCGCACCCCGCGCTGCGCCAGCGTCCCGACCAGGGTGATGATCCCCTGGTCGAGAAACTGCGCTTCATCCACCGCGACGACATCGGCGTCGTCGCGAAGGTTCTGTGAGATCTGGAACGACGAATCGACGGGGATCGCCTCTACGGCGCGTCCGTCGTGGCTCGAGATGGAGAAGACGCCGCCGTACCGGTCATCGAGATGCGACTTGAAGATCTGAATGTTCTTCTTCGCGATGATCGACCGGCGCACGCGACGTATGAGCTCCTCGCTCTTTCCGCTGAACATGACGCCGGTGACGATTTCCACCCATCCCCGTCGAGCCCCGAAAAAAACCGGATCCATTCCCGTTTACGAGGGGCGGCGCGTACGGGGTGGCCCATCGCGACGCGGCGCGTCACGACGCGGCCCTGACGACGGGCGATCGCCGCGCGAGCTCGGCGCACCGCGATCGGACCGCGGTGCGTAGCTGCGCGTGCCGCGATCGGACGACGAGCTCCGGTCGTTGCGCGCACCGCGTTCGGAGCGCTCGAAGCGCGGACTCGAGCTCCGCTCGCCACGATCGCCGCGCTCGGTGCGACTCGCGGGCCTGTCGTTGTCGACACGCATCGTCAGTCGTTTTCCGCGCACGGTGATCCCGTTCATCTTGTTCGCGACCGCATCGGCCACCGGCGTCGAAATCTCGACGATGGAATGCGTGTCGCGCAGCTCGATCTTGCCGATTTGTTCGGAGCTGATCCCCGACTCGTTCGCGATGCTGCCGACGAGGTCGCGCGGCGTCATGCCGTCGGCCTTGCCCGCGTTCACGAAGAGGCGGCTCATCGCACCGCGGGATTCAGGGGTGCGCGAGGGCGCGCCTCGCGAGAAGCTCCCACCGCGCGGGGCACTGTCGCGCGAGCCGCGGTCAGAACGAGCACCACGCTCGCGATCGGGACGCTCGCCGCGGGGCGGACGATCCCCGCGATCTCCGCGGTCTCCGCGATCGCTGCGCGGACGCTCCTCGCGATCCGCACGCTCGGCGCGCTCCATCGGCGCGGCGCGCTCGGCGATCGGCGCCAGAATCTTGTCCGTCTTCTCCGGCTTCTCTGCCGGCTTGTCCTTCTCGCGCTCACGCTCGAGCAGCTTGAGCGCTGCGGCGGCAATCTCGACGCCGTCGAACTCGGTGAGCAGCGGCTCGAGCGCGATCAGCTCGCGCGCGTTCACACCATTCGACAGCGCGGCGCGCAGCTCGTCGCGCACCTTCTCGTCGCGCGAGCGCGCACGTGCGCCCGGGCCGGACAGCACGAACGGCGTCACGCGTCCGCCGCCCGCGAGCACGCGCAGCGCCGGGATCTGCCGCGCGGTGGCGAGCGCGATCACGGCCGCTCCCGACGCCGCGAGCGTCTGCAGCGCTTCGGCGGACATCGGCGACTCGTACAGCACGAGCAGCGCGACATTCTCCACCGGTTCGCCGCGCGTGATGACGATCGACGGCTCTTCATCGGCGATGCCGATCGCGCGGAGCGTGCTTGCGACTTCCAGGGCGGCTTCCTCGGAGCGCACGTAAACGGCGGCGCGCTCGGGATCGGTGTCGTCGAGCAGCCGGCGGAACGCGCTCGCGCGCGCCTGCGGGGCGATGGCGACGTAGCGAAGATCGACAGCGATCTCTTCGACGACGGGCACCGCGTGGCTGCGGCGCGCGCGGCGCGCGTAACGCTCGGCGAGCGCCTCGACGGCCGGTGTGAGGTGCGACGCGACGATGACACGCGCGGCGTCCTTGGGAACCTCGGCCATGACGGCCTCGAGGGGCTCACCGGCCGCGTCGTTCATGACGTCGGCCCACGCGAGCACGAGCGTGGTGACGGAGTCGAGCTTGATCGCGGATGCGCGAATGAGCTCGAGGATGTCGGACGGCGTGCCGGCGACGACGGTCGCGGGGCGCAGGCGCTGCAGCCGGACGGCGCGGCGCCAGGCGGTAACGGGGAGGACGCGCGCCGGGGAGCCGGTGCGCGCGCGGGTCGCTGCTTCGGCGATGACGACCGCGGTCTCCGAATCGGGGGTCAGGATGAGCAGCTGTGTCTCGGCGCTCTCCGGATTGAGCCGCTCGAGCGCTGGCTCAATGAACTGCGAAACAGCAGCCGCGTCATGCGGCAGGACGTGCAATACATTCTGATTGCGGGCGACAGCAGGTCGCTCCCGCTCTTCCAAGTCTTGCTCCACCAAACCCCCGATTTTCAATGGCCGGCAACGCGCCGACATGGTAAAGTATACCAGGTCAACCACTTTCACTCCAGTCGCCAGAGCTACGCCGTGACCGAAACCACGACGCAGCGCGCGTTTACGCCCTCAGCGAACGTCGCGTTTCTGAAAGAATCCGCACCATTTGCCGTGTCCGCGCGCGCTCGGGCGCTGAAAGCAATGGGGCGCAATGTCATCGACCTCGGAACCGGCGAGCCAGACTTCGACACGCCGGAATTCATCCGGCGCGCCGCGCAGCGCGCGATAGACGCGGGCGCGACGAAGTACACGGCAACCGAGGGGATCATGCCGCTCCGCGAGCTCATCGCCGCGCAGGCGAGCGCGCGATGGAACGGCGACAAGATCACGGCGTCTGAGATCGTCGTGTCGAACGGCTCGAAGCAGTCGCTGTTCAACGCCTGCTTCGCGCTGTTCAGCGAGGGCGACGAGGTGTTGATCCCGACGCCGAGCTGGACGAGCTACTACGAGATGGTCGCGCTGAGCAAGGCGAAGCCCGTCTCGGTGATCGGCGATCCGGAGAACGGACTCAAGGTGACGGCAGCGTATCTCGATGCTGCGTCGACGCCGCGCACGAAGGGGTTGATGCTCAATTCACCGTGCAATCCGACGGGCGCCGTGTACACCGAGAGCGAGCTGCGCGAGATCCTCGAGCTCGCGGACGAGCGCGACTGGTGGGTGTTGAGCGATGAGATCTATCGCCGCATCTCGTACGGTGGGCCGGTGGCGTCGGTGCTCGATCTGTCGACGAAGCGCGATCGTCTCATCGTGATCGACGGCGTGGCGAAGGCGTACGCGATGACGGGGTGGCGCATCGGGTGGACGGTGGCGCCGAAGGCCGTGAGCGCGGCGATGGGCGCGCTGCAGTCGCACACGACGTCGAACGCGGCGAGCGTCTCGCAGCACGCTGCCGTGGAGGCGCTGGCGAACACCGACGCCGCGGAGAAGGCGATCACACACATGGTCGCGGAGTTCCAGGCGCGCCGAGATGCCGTGGTGAGCGAGGCGCGCAAGGCGCCGGGGCTCAAGTTCGTGTATCCCGATGGCGCGTTCTATCTGTACGCGAACGTGGCGACGAAGAACGGCGGCGACGGCACGGCGTTCGCGGCCGCGCTGCTCGAGAAGCACGACGTGGCGATCGTCCCGGGCGCGGCGTTTTTCACGCCGGATTGGGTGCGGATGTCGTACGCGGCGCCGAAGGAGCAGGTGATTAGGGGCGTGCAGCGGATCGTGGAGCTGTATCAGTCGTTTGGCGGGTAGCTGCGGGGAGTAGTCGCCCGAACGGATAGTAACCGCTCACTGCGTTCACGAATCAGACCAAAAAAGACGAATCGAATCATGTAAGGCGGGCATCATCTCGCCCCGCGCCAGGTTCGATTCGTCTTCATTGGATTGATTCGTGAACGCAGTGAGCAGTTTGTTTTTTTTCTAGTCCGCCGCCTTCCGCTCGTCGAGGCACCAGTTCGGCCGCGTGCGATAGATCTCCTGCCACTTGTGCTCGCGCCAGCCGAGCATCGAGAGGAAGGTATCGCCGCCGAACTGCCAGCCCTGGAGGACGATCTCGTCGATGCCGTCGCCATCGATGTCGAGATGGTCGAAGTAGCGCCGGAACGCCGCGGCCGCGAGCGGGCCGTTGATGCGATGCGAGAACGTCGCGTGGTACGCGCCCGACGAGTCCTTGTCGGCGATGATGACGAGGTGCGTGGTGCGCGTCGCGACCGATGCCGCACGCCCGGCATTCTCATCGATGAACGATGCGATGATCGTGGGCGACGTGCTCGCACCCGTGTAGAACGCGAGCGCGCGGAAAGTGAGCGAGTCGAGCTTCGTCGCGTTGATGCCGACGGATTTCGCGACGTTCTGTGCGACCGCGCGCGCGATGCGATTCACGGAATCCTGATTCATCGCGGGGCCCGCGCGCGTCTTTCCCATCGTCGCGGCAGTCGATGCGAGGAACTCAAGGGTGAAGTCGGAGGCGACGCGGCCATTCACCTTCACGCTCGCCATCGGCGTGAGCGTCGCGCAGCCGGGGAGCGCATAGAGCGCGTCCCCGGCGTCGGACCACATTCCGCGCTTCACATCCACGCTGCCCGTCGCGACGCCGCTCTGGTAGAGCGAGTAGCTCTTCCCCGGGCGCTGATACATCTCGTCGAACTTGCGCCAGTCGGCGGCGGAGAGGCGGATGGGCTTCAACTCCCCGTCGACGATCGCCGCGATCGGCACCATGCGCGGATCGCTGCTCTCTCCGAAGACTTCGAAGAGCACCTCGGGCTTCTTGGTGAGGTCGAGCTCCTCGCCCGGCGCGAATTGGGGCGGTCCGGACGTCTGGCCCGCGCGCACGAACTCCTTCGCCTTGTCACATCCAGTAGCGACCATTAGGATGGTCGCGAACGCTACGAGTTTCGAGTTCACAACGGAGTGAAAGAGGGAACGATGGACGGGGCGCGCAGCGCGGATGGCACGAATGGCGGCGCCTTCGACACTCTCCGAAGCGTGCACGCCGCCCAACGTCACCTGGTCCGCCTGATCCCCCACGTTCGCACGGCAACCGGTGGTGGGTCCCCGCTGGAACGCCTGGAGCGGGACCTGGAGCTCCCGCATGTCATAGACGCGGAGGGTGCGGAGGATGCAACCTTGCGCGCGCGGCCGGTTTTGGGCTCGCCCACCCCGGCAATTCGTGCCTTTCTCGATGGCACGCAGCGCAGCCAGGTGCTCGGCTGGATCGGCGCGTTTCCCCTGGTGTACGGCACTTCCGGCGCCGTGATCCGCGAGCGGATCGACCGGCGCCTCGGCACCTGGGAGGCGCCGCTGGTGCGTCACCGCATTTACGCTCCGCTCGCCTACGTCGCGCGCGAGCAGCTCGAAGACGCGCTCGGCGACATGCTCGAGGACACCACGCGCCCCGCGCCCGACGGCTCGATCCCCGATCCACACCCCACGCTGCTGCTCGAGCGCGCGACGCTCGCCGTGTCGCGCGACCGCGAGCGCCTCGAGTTGCAGCTGGCCGAGCGATGGTGCACGACGCGGGACGAGCCGATCATGATCGATGGCGGGATCGGCGCGAACGAGCTCGTGGCGCTGTCGCCCCTCGCAGTGGGCGTGGTGAAGAGCCATCGCACGCTGTACGCCGAAGGCGACGCGCTCGGCGTCGTGCTCGCTCTCAAAAAGGGCGAGCGCTCGAGCGTGATCAAGATTGCACCGCGCGGGCGGAGCGAGGTGCACAGCTGGTATCTCCGATTGCGCGATAGTGAAGGACGCGATGCGCTTTGGGGGCTCGTGCGTGTCGAGATGCGCGTGACGGCGCGCGAGTCGTTGACGGAGCGCGCGGACGAGCTGTCGCGATGGCTGCTGGCCGAGTCGTCACCGCTCGCCGCGCCGGATCCGCGATGGGATCGGATGGCGTACGGCATTCGCAGTGCTGAAGAATTTCTCCGCGCCACGACGAGCTAGAAGCCAGGCGCTGCTCCCTTTGCGATCGCGCCTGCGCGCGTCGCCGTTCGCCCGACTCTTACTTTTCAACTCTCCACGCGGCGTCGCCGCGCGCGCTCGCATTCGAGGATCCATGACCCCACCGCTCGGGCTCGTCGTCGCCACGGAACGCACGCCCAACACGCCGCACCAGTTCCAGTTCTGGACGGCGATCGACTCGCCCGTGGGCATCGGCACGATCGTGCGCGTGGATGGACGGCAGCCGGTGGATGGACACATTCCGCACGTGTACGGGGTGGTCACCGAGGGGTTCAGCTACACCGATCTCGCGTCGCCGCTCTTCGATGTGCTCGGGCACGATGGAGATCCCGGGCAGAGCGCGTTTGCGCCGACGGAGCGCGCAGAGGTGCGACTCTACGTTGCGGCGGTGCTGCGCCATGTCCCCGAGGAACCGCTGCAGCCGGTGCCGATGGGCGAGGTGTTTCTCGCCACGGAAGCCGACGTCGCGATTGCGCTGCGAATGGACAGCTACCTGCGCGAGGACGCGAACACCGGCATCCCGATCGGGCTCTATCGCTCGGGCGGGATGGACTCGGCCATCTATCTCGATGCGGAGTTTCTCGTGGGACCCGAGGCGGCGCACCTCAACATCACCGGCGTGTCGGGGCTCGCGACGAAGACGAGCGCGGTGGAGTGGTTGATGGCGTCGCTTTTCGCGCACTTTCCGAAGAGCAAAGGATCTGTGGCTGCGGTGTGCTTCAACGTGAAGGGGCCGGATCTCTGCTTTCTCGACCAGCCAGCGGAGCTCGAGGAAGAGGACCGCGACATGTACGAAGCGCTCGGCGTTCCGTGCGCGCCGTTCCGGAACGTGCGCTACTTCGCGCCGTTCAAGGCAGACAACGTCTCGCTCAACACGCTGCGCTCCAACGAGGAGCTGCTGGGGAACGTGCAGCCGCTTACCTGGGGCCTCAGAGAAGTGTTGCAGTTCGCAGAGGTGCTGCTCAATCGCGACGACGTCGATGCGAAGGCCGATGCGCTCATCGATTTCATCAAGGAGCGCGTGCTCGATCGAGAGTTCGAGGATCGGGTGCTGAAGGAGAAGCACCGCGTGCGCTCGTTCGCGGATCTCGAGGCGTGGTTCCGCGACCTGTTGAGCGGGCTGGAGGACCAGGGGAACGAGCACTGGCGCACCCACCACGTCGCGACCATCCGAAAGGTGCGAAACCGGCTCTCGAACATCTCGACGCGCTGTGCCGGGCTGGTGACGAACGACGGGCACACGAGCGATCTGCCCTGGGGGGACTTCGCCGACCGTGCGGTGTACGTAGTGGACGTCGCGCTGGCGGAGGAGGATGCGCAGGACCTCATCTTCGCCCGTGTCGTCTCGAAGCTGCGCGAGCACCTCGAGCGCAGAGATCTCGGGGTGACACATGTCGTCGTGTTCGTGGACGAGCTCAACAAGTATGCGCCGGCCGACGGACCCGATACCTATGTTCGGAAAATGCTGCTCGACATTGCGGAACGAGGCCGGTATCTGGGACTCGTTCTCTTCAGCGCGCAGCAGTTTCGCTCGCAAGTCCATCGCCGCGTGGTCGGCAACGCGGGGACGGCGCTGTACGGACGCATGGATGGCGATGAGCTCGCGACGCCCGGCTACGCCGTGCTGAGCGCGGCCACGCGCACGAAGCTCGCAACGTTGTCGAAAGGACAGTTGATGGTTCGGCACCCGCACTTCACTCAACCGATCTTCGTTTCCTTCCCTCGCCCCGCGGTGATGCGCGGGCGCGATGGCATGGAGCGCTTTCCTCAGGCGGCCGATGTCCCGCTCGACGTGGGCGTGCTGCGCCAGCTGCGCCGCTTCGAGCCGTCGCTCACGCTGGCGTGGGTGCAGGACGTCATCGGCCTCTACGAGGACGAGGATGTGCTGCGCGCGCTGCACGCGACGCTCGCGCACGCGCCCGAGAACGCGGGCGCGTACTTCAAGGCGCAATTCAGAAAGATCGTCGGCGCCGCCCCTGCGCCGGCGCCTGCGCGGACGCCGCTCCGTGCGCTCCCCGATGATGATCCCTACGCGATCTGAGCCGGCGCGGCGCCGGATCGCTCGCGCATTCGTCATGGCCCTGGCGCTCGTCGCCGGTGCATCCATGCCCTCGCGCGCGCAGATGGTGCTGCTGCGCATTCAGCCGCGCGTCGGCGACACGATGTACACGCGCTTCGAGCAGTCGGTGGACATGGTCGGCACGCGGAACATCCATGCCATCGATACGACGATGACGTCGCGCATGGACATGATGATTCTCTCGCACTCGACCGTACAGGCGAGCGACAAGCATGGCACGACGGTGCTCGCCATCACGGATTCCGTCGCCATTGAGGGGCACGGCACCGGCGCGTCGGCGCCGACGGAGACGATCCGCCACGCGATGCAAGGACGACAGGCGAAGCTCCACATCGCTCGCGATGGCTCGGCCGAGCTGCTCGGTGGCTCCGATGACGTGACGCCCGAGGTGGAGGCGCTCTACTCGGGGATGCCGGCGACGCTCCCCGAGAAGCTGGTGTCGGTGAAGTCGTCGTGGGAGCGCACGGCGTTCATCCCGGTGAGCCAGGAGAGCGACTCCGCGCACTCGGCGCGCGTGCGCACGACGTACCGGCTCGACTCGCTCTCGTCGAACGGCGACTTCGCCTACATCTCGATCCGCGGGACGATCTCGCGCGACAGCGCCGCGGCGCTCGTGTCGGAATCACTGCGCGTGGGATCGACGGGAACGGTCACCGGGCACATGACGATGGACCGAAAGCACGGCTGGTGGGTGCAATCGGAGATTACGATCTCGATCAAGAGCATCGTCACGCGCATCATCGAGCCCGTGTCCTCGATGCAGGTCCAGACGCAGATCGTTCAGACGATGCAAACCCGAATCTCGCCGTAACCATCGTTTTCCCTGGTGTTTGGCTATCCCTAAGCTGGTAGCGAGGTTAGGGCTCGGGCACTAAATTTCCGGTGTGCGCCTCGTACACCTCGCCGACCTACATCTGGGCTTCCGGCAGTACCATCGGCTCACGCCAACCGGAATCAATCAGCGCGAAGCGGACGTGGCGCACGCGTTTCGCCGCGCCATCGACCGCGTCATCGCGCTCGCGCCCGATATCATCGTCATCGCCGGCGATGTGTTTCACACCGTGCGCCCGATGAACCCCGCGATCATCGACGCGTTCACGCAGTTCGCGCGTCTCACCGCCTCGCTGCCGGACACGATCGTCGTGATGGTCGCCGGCAATCACGATCGACCGCGCGCGACGGAGACGGGGTGCATCCTCAAGCTCTTCGGAAAGCTCGGCGTGCACGTCGTCGTCGACGAGCCGAAGCGGATTTCGTTCCCCGATCGCGACCTCTCGATTCTCGCCGTTCCCGATCTCACGGGCCCGCGTCCCGATCTCTCGCCTGATCCCACCGCGCGCCACAACGTGCTCGTCATGCACGGCGAGGTGGAAGGCGTGCTCCCGCATGGCGGCGGCGATCGTGCCGCGATGGAGATTCCGCGCTCCGCGCTCGCCGCAGCGCGCTGGAGCTACATCGCGCTCGGCCACTACCACGTGCACCAGCGCATCGAGGACAACGCGTATTACTCGGGATCGCTCGAGTACACGAGCACCGATCCGTGGAGTGAGCTCGAGCAGGAGGCGCAGCTCCGTTTGCCCGGCAAGGGATTCATCGAGTACGACCTCGACGAGGCGGAGCACACCTTCCATCACATTCCGCCGAGTCGCGCGCTCGTGAGCCTCGACTCGATCGCCGCGCGCGGCATGTCGGCGGCCGAGCTGGACATCGCGATTCGCGCGGCGTGCGACGAGTGCGAGGGCGGGATCGAGGAAAAGATCGTGCGGCTCGTCGTGCGCGACGTGCCGCGCCACATCGTGCGCGAGCTCGACGCGCGCGCGCTGCGCGAGCTCAAGCGGCGAGCGATGCACTTCCAGCTCGACACGCGCCGCCCCGACGCGTCGCGACAGAGCGGCATCGGCGGCGGCCGTCGTCCGACGCTCGTGGAAACGGTGACCGCGTATCTGCAGCACCGCCCGCTCGACGAGGAGCTCGACCGCGCCGCACTCGTTGCGCTCGGTCTCGAATATCTGAAGCAGGCGGACGATATCGATGCGGCTGCGGCCGCGGCGCCGAGGGAGTAGTGCGCCTCAACAGTGTCGCGCTCACGAACTTTCGGCAGCACGCCGAGACCCGCATCGATTTCGATTCGGGGCTGACAGGTGTGATCGGCGCGAACGGCTCGGGGAAGACGACGATCCTCGAGGCGATCGCGTGGGCCATCTACGGTACGGCGGCGGCGCGCGGCACGCGGGAATCGATTCGCCACAACAGAGCCGGCGCGCGCGCGACGGTGCGCGTGGAGCTCGACTTCGATCTCGGCGGACATCGATATCGCGTGGTGCGCGGGCTCACGAGCGCGGAGCTCTATCTCGATGGCGGATCAGCGCCGATCGCGAGCTCGATCAGCGGTGTGACGGAGCTGCTCACGCGCCGGCTGGGGATGACGCGCGAGGAGTTCTTCAACACGTACTTCACGGGGCAGAAGGAGCTGAGCGTGATGGCGGCGATGGGGCCGTCGGAGCGCGCGCAGTTCCTCTCGCACGTGCTCGGCTACGAGCGGCTGCGGAGCGCGCAGCAGCTCGAGCGCGCGAAGAAGAACACG
>Ga0207712_10000219_pt1 | contig 56743 bp, 80 predicted proteins | sample KBSS44metaG_FD_184402 | JGI IMG/M metagenome (GOLD analysis project Ga0207712, IMG submission 184402) | Switchgrass rhizosphere microbial communities from Kellogg Biological Station, Michigan, USA - KBS S4-4 metaG (SPAdes) (version 2) | ecosystem: Host-associated > Plants > Roots > Rhizosphere...
CATCCACCAGCGCCAGATCAAGGGCGAGGAACGCCTCGTCGGCGCGATGGAGGATCTCGTGCGTCGGGGCCGCGTGAAGGGCATCGGCGTCACCCTGATCTCGCAGCGGCCGGCCAGCGTCCACAAGGACGTGCTCTCGCAGGTGTCGGTGCTCGTCGCGCACCGGCTCGTCGGCCCGCAGGACCGCGCTGCGCTCGACTCGTGGGTCCAGGCGCACGGCGACCGCGATCGCCGGGACCAGATGATGGCGAACCTCGCGGGGCTGCCCGCCGGGACGGCGTGGTTCTGGTCGCCGTCGTGGCTCGACTTCTTCGGCCAGGTCGCCGTGAACCTCCCGTCGACGTTCGACTCGATGGCCACACCGAAGGCCGGCGCGAAGCCACTCGCCCCGAAGGTGCTCGCCGCCGTCGACATCGATGCACTCCGCGAGCGGCTCGCATCCATCGTCGAGCAGGCCGAAGCGGACGACCCGAACGCCCTGAAGCGACGCATCGCTGAGCTGCAGCGTCAGCTCGCCCACGCGGGCAAGCCGCTCCCCGCGAAGGTGGAGGTCGTCGAGCGCGTCGTCGAGGTCGAGCGCGTGCCCGCCGCGTTGCTCGCGCAGCTGCGTTCGCTTCACGCCGTGATCGGCGATCTCCTCGGAGCTGACGGGCTCAGCGCTGTCCCTGCGACTCCCGCACGGGCACCGCGGCACGCTCCTGCGCCGTCAGCACCACGACCGGCCCGCCAGGCGGCTCCTGCGGCCGCTGGTGGCGTCCCCGGCCCGCAGCGCAAGCTCCTCGCCGTGCTGGCCACGTACGGCCCTCGGTCGAAGCGCCAGCTCGCCATGCAGGCCGGCTACTCGGAGAACGGGGGAGGGTTCAACAACCCGCTCGGCGCGCTGCGCTCGGCCGGCTGGGTCGAAGGCGGCAAGGGCGCCGCCATCGCGATCACCGACGAGGGACTCGCCGCGCTGGGGCCGTTCGATCCGCTCCCGACCGGCCCCGAGCTGCTCGAGCACTGGCGCGCGCAGCTGCCCGGCCCTGCGGTGCGGATCCTCGACCAGATCATCGCCGCGCACCCTCGCGTGCTGTCGAAGGACGAGCTCGCTGCCGCTGCCGGCTACTCGCCTGTGGGTGGCGGTTTCAACAACCCACTCGGTCGACTCCGGACACTCGGGCTGGTCGTCGGCACAGGACTCGGCGACGAGTTCGCTGAGGCGATCGGAGCGACATGACCAGCATCCAGCCTGACGAGATCGACCTCGTCCGTCTACGCCGGCGGGGTTACAACGAGGCAGCCCTAGCGCTCGGCGACGACGCGTGCAACCGGCTGATGATGGAGGCGTGCCGGTCGATGGTCGAGGCCGCTCTCGCCGCGCGCCGGTCGCTGCTCGCCGAAGGGTTCCTGCCCGAGCACCCGTTGTGCAAGCAGCTTGACGAAGCGGCGCGCGACTACGAAGACCGGTTCATCGTCCAGCGGCGCTACGTCGATGTCTCCCAGACCACCGAGACGATCTCGGACGGTGCGCCATGAGGATCTGCATGGACCACTGGGGCCGGCTCCGTGCTGCGATCGACGCACGCGGTCTCACCGCGCTGATCGCCGAGGGAGGCGAACGCGCTGCCGCGAACCTCGTCAGCGAGCTGACCGACGGACCGTCGATCGACAACTTCGACCCGCTTATGGCGGCCCACAACGCGATCATGAGCAACGCGCTCGCTACGGCTGGCCTCGAGGTGATGTACGCGAACGAGGACGGCTCGGATCGTTGCCCGCTCTGCTGGATGAACGAGCAGGCGAACAACGCCGGCAACCCGACCCCCAACGCCTACGACGACTGGATCGATCGTGCGGCTGACGACGCCCTCGCCGTGTGGCAGGAGATGCGGCCATGAGCGGTGACGCTTCGATGAAGGCGCTACCGTCCGACGGCGCCGTGGTGCTCGTGGTGGGTCGCGATCTTGCCGCGATCGCCAATCGCGAGCACGAGGCCGCCGTCGGCGCGGCCGTTGCCGCGCTCGATCACGCGATGGCCGCCGGTGACGCCCTGCTGGAGATCCGCCGCCAGATCCCCGCGGGCGATTGGATGGCCTGGGTCGCTGAGAACCTCGTGTTCGAGCGGACCACCGCCACGAACTACATGCGCCTCGCGACGTACCGGGAGCACGTCGTCGCATCCGGTCGTACAGCCTCGATCTCCGACGCGTTGGCGTGGCTCCGCGGTCAGAACCTCCCCGCTGTACGGCCCGCGGGAGGCGTCAACCGACTGGACATCCCCGACGAGATCCTCGACGAGATGCGCCGGCTACGCGACGAAGGTGTTGCGTGGCGCGCCATCGCCCGCAGGTTTGGCCTGACCAAGCAGGTCGTTCAGCGTCGTCTCAGCCCCGCTCATGCGGCCACCTTTGACCGGAGCCGGGCGAAGGTGAGAGCGAAGGCCGGCGCTACGCGCGCCGCACAGGCATCGACTAAGACCGCGACGACGCTCGCGTCGATCCGAGCGACATCCCGTGAGTCCGCCGATGCCTTCGAGCTCCTCAGCCGCGCGGTCGCGCTGCTCGACGGGATCGTGATAACGGACGACGCGATCCGCAGCGCCCGTCTCCGAGAGGCGGTGGTCGCGATCCGGAAAGCGATGCGGCTCATCACGCAGACCGACCCGATTCAGACCAATCCGGGGTTCGTGCTCCGCTGCGCTGACTGCCCGACGGAGGCAACGTCGGTCGCTTCGCTCGTGACGCATGTCCGGATGCGCCACGGTCGCATCGCCACGCGCGAGGAGCGCACGCCCGCGATGTCCTCCAGGAATCGTCAGGACGGTGCGACGTGACCGACCTCGTGATGGCCATCAGCACCGCGAAGAACAACGCCGAGCTCATCGCTCAGTGCCACCAGCTCGGCTACCTGCGCGACGAGTGGTCGACGCTCGACCCGACGTACGGCCTGGGCAGGTTCTGGGCGCTCTGGCGCCCCATCGAGCTCGTCGCGAGCGATCTCGACCCCGCCAAGTCGCCGCAGGGCGTGTCGATCGACTTCCGATCGATGCCGTGGCCCGATGGCACGTTCGACGCCGTGGTGCTCGACGGCCCTTACAAGCTGAACGGCACCAGCACCGGCCGCGGTGCGGCCACGAGCGACGCTGACTACGGCGTCACGACGTGGGCGTCCTGGCAGGACCGGCATCAGCTGATCCGCGACGGGATCACCGAATGCGCGCGCGTTCACAACGGGGTCGGGTTCCTGCTGGTGAAGTGCCAGGACCAGGTGTGCGGCGGCAAGGTCCGCTGGCAGACCCGCGAGTTCGCCGACCACGCCGAAAGCATCGGCTACCGCCTCGTCGACGTCCTCCACCTGCCCTCGTACCGCGCCCAGCCCGAGTGCCGCCGGCAGGAACACGCGCGCCGCAACTACTCGACGCTGCTCGTCCTCGAGAAGGGGAGACGCTGATGCCGCACCGCATGTCGTGCTCGATCACCGTCGACGCGGTGCGTGCTCGCACGAAGACCGTCACGCGCCGACACATGGACACGTGGCGCGATCTGAAGGCCGGTGATCGGCTCACCCTCGTCGAGAAGGGCATGGGCCTGAAGAAGGGCGAGCGACAAGTAGTGCTCGCCGAGGTCGAGATCGTCGCCGTCAACCTGGTCCGGCTCTACGAGATCGACGACGACGAAGTTGCGCGCGAGGGCTTCCCCGAGATGGAGACCAACGTGTTCGTCGAGATGTGGCTCGACTCACACCGCGTACCGCTCTTCACCGGCCAGACCGACGCCATGAACTACCGCGTCCGACGGATCGAGTGGAGATACCTCGATGCCTGACCGCTCGCCAACGAAGTGTGCACGACGCATCACGAACGCGATTGGGCTGCTCGAGCTGAGACTCGAAGGCCACCGCTCAATGCACCCCGACGTGTCCAGCGTCGACCTTTGCCGGATGCTCCTCTTGGACGCCGCCACGCTTCTCGCCCACTTCATCGAGGAGGACGAATGAACCCGCGCCCGATCGTCGACACCGACCTGCGCTACTGGGCCGACCTGCACCCGCGCGTCGTCACCTACGCGGCGGATGACCCCGACACGTCGCCTTGCCCCGCGATCATCACGACCGTCCCGGACCCATTCGGCAAGGTCGGCCCGACCGTCGTGCGGGTCCCGTGGGAGCTCTCTGAGATCGAGCTGATGCACCTCGCCAAGGGCGGGACGCTCTGGCTGTCCACGTGGGGCGGGCTGCCGCCGCACATGCTCGAGGTGTCCGCTCCCACGAGCACCGAGGTAGCGGCATGACAGATCATGCAACGCCGCGCCCAGCAACAGCGCGCTCGACGACACACCCGATGAACGACGTGCTCATCGACGACGGCTGGCGCTGGCCGGCGGCGCTCGTCGCAGCCCGCGCCCATTCCCGCGAACTTCGACGGCAACTCCGCAACGAGCTCGCCTGGCAACGCGCCCGCCGGTGGCCCGTCGACCAGCTCTACCCGCACCTGGACACCATCCGCCGGCGACGCCTCGTCACCGAGCAAGGCAACATGCCCGTCACCCGCAACATGGTCCTCGCCGACCTCTGCAACATCACCCGCGAGACAGCGCGCCGCTGGACGAACCACGGGATGCTGCTCGACCAGCAGGCCGAACAGGCAGCGTTCGCGCTTGGTCTGCACCCGGTCAACGTATGGACGAACTGGTACGACGTCGATCTCGAGGAGACCGCGTGAAGGCGATCGAACGTGCTGCCGCGCTCGCCGTCGGGAACGCGTCGTACGGGCCGGAGTGGGTGCCGCTCGCGCTGCCGGACGCGCACCGGGCGCGGGGCTGCATCGCAGCGCTCCGCAACCGATGGTTCCTCGTGCAGGTGTTCGTGGAACCGTCCGGGTACACCCGGCTCTCGGTCAATCGGACCAGCCTCACTGGTGATGCCCGCCGCTGGGCCGACGGCATTACCTGGGACGAGTTGATGGTCGCCAAGGCCGCCGCTGGCTACGCCGCCCGGTGGTGCGTCGAGGCGTACCCGCCCGACGACGCGGTCATCGACATCGCCAACATCCGCCACCTGTTCGTCCTCGACGAAGCCCCGCCGTGGGCTTGGAAGACAGCACAATCCACGAGGAGCCACTGAGATGGGCCTGTTCGTTCCACTCGACGTCGACTACCAGTTCGACCCGAAGATCATCGCGGCCGGCCCGATCGCCGGCGAATGTCTGTTCATCCGATCGCTCGCACTCGCGAAGCGGACCCTTTCCGATGGTGCGATCGACCGCACCCAGCTCGCTGCGCTCACGCTTGGCCTCCCGGGGAAGCCTGCGAGCCACGCTGCGAAGCTCGTCGAGGTCGGGCTCTGGTCGACGACCGACAACGGGTGGCAGATCTCCGCGTGGTTGAAGCGGAACAGCTCGTCGGCGTCGATCGCGGCGAACGCCGACCGCAAGCGTGACGCCGCGGTGAAAGCGAACCATGAGCGGTGGCATGTCGGACCGCAGGGACGTCCGAAACCGGACTGCCATCTCTGCACCGACCCACTCCGAGCACGATCCGAACCGGACTCCGAACCGGATCATCATCGGAGTCCGAACGGAGATCCGACCGGAATCCACAGAGTAGAGACAGAGCAGAGGAAGAGTAGAGACAGAGCAGAGCCATCCTCGTCATCGTCTCCCAGTGACACCCACAGGACCCCACTCCGAGCCGTCGACGACGACGACGAAGGATCGTTCATCGCCGCAGTCATCGACCACATCGCCAACCTCCGCACCGCGAAACGGCTCAACCGAACCGGCAGCGACATCGGCTACCGCCTCGCCGTCACCGCCGACCTCGTCAACCACGAACGAGCGACCATCGCCGCCCAACACGCACGCTGGCCGCAGATGGACCCCGACCACCTCGCCCGCTACTACGAGGGCCACCCCGAGCTCCACCCAACCCCCGGAGCCACAGGATGAACACCACCGCGACCACGACCGACTGCGCGTGCGGCAACCCGATCACCATCGACGACGGCAGCGGCCAATGCACCCCATGCCGCCGCGACAACCGCCGCAACAGCATCACCCCGAACAGGCTCCACGACATCGAACCCACCGCGACCACCCCCGCCGCTCGACCCGTCATCGACCGCGAACGCCACCGCACCGTCGACCGCGCCATGGCACGACTCACCGCCGTCGACGAACTCCTCACCCTCGCACGCAGCCTCCACCACGCCATCAACGTCGACGCCAGCAACCCCTCCAACCCCGACGGCTACCCGACCTCCACACCCGGAGCACGCCCCGCGACCGGCCGCACCCCAGCCGCCACCAACCCGAACTGCACCGAATGCCGCGCCGCATCCGAACGCACACCCTGCGGCAAACACCAGACCCCCCGAGCCGACTGCGACGAATGCCGCCGCACACTCGCCGCCTGCGACGAACACGGCAACGTCACCCTCACCACTGTCGAAGCCGGCACCGCCCGCCTCCTCAACCCACCCACACGACGATCCGAAGACCGCGACCGATACCACGACCTCACCCAACAAGCCCTCACCAACATCGAACGCGCCGGCGCCGCCATCGCAGGCGCCACCGAAGCCATCGCCCAACTCGCCAAACTCCAAGATGCGGCCGGCCTCAAAGACGGCGAACCCGGCTGCTGGGCACTCGCCCGCGTCGCATCCTGGGAACCGATCCACGCCACCGTCATCATCGACGGCGACCCCCGCCCCCTCGGAAAATGGGCATGGGAGCTCTACCGACGCACCGGCCAACTCCCGACCCTCACCGACTGCAGACGCCACCTCGCCGGCCAACGAATCGTCACCCGCGACACCAGCAACCCGCGCGCCTCATGACGATGCACGTCTGTTACGACCAGAATCTGGTACGTTCCGGCAAGCTGAGCCGCAGACTCGATCAGGTCCTGCAGCGAGCATGACGGTCGACGAGATCCTCAACGACCCGCTCGCAGCACTCGACCTCCCCGACGGATCGATCCCAGTGTCCGTCATCGTGCTCTGCGAGTACGCCGAACCCGGCTCAGACATCCGACCTGGCGCCCGACGCCTCGCGCTCACCAGCGACGACGACCTTCCACCCATGGACATCGATCGGGATGCTCCGCTTCGCCACCCAGCTCGAACTCAACGGCGTCGAAGACCACCGCGACGACGACGAGGACGACTGATGGCAAGCCGGGTCTGCAACTTCATCGACCCGCACACGAAACGCAGCTGCCCGAACCTCATCAGCAAGGACGCCCGCGGCGGCAAATGCCCAGAACATCAGGCCGTCATCCGCGCCGAACGATGGCAGACCCACGACCGCCACGTCTACACCGCCGAACACCGCGCCGAACGACGCCGATGGCAACGACGCATCGACCGCGGCGAACCCGTCCACTGCTGGCGATGCAAGACCCCCATCCGACCCGGCGACACCTGGCACTTCGGCCACCGCGACGGCCTCCCATCCCTTCCCGAATGCCCACCCTGCAACACCCGCGACGGCGCCCAACGACGCCACCGCACCTGAACGGAGAACCCCATGGCCCGCACCGCGCTCGTCCCCACCAAGATCACCGTCGCCGGAGTCGTCTCCACGCTCGCCGCCGCCAACGTCGACGGACACGTCGTCCCGCTCACCGACGGCACCTACATCGAAGTGAAGAACGGCAGCGTCGCGTCCATCAACGTCACCGTCCAAACCCCCGTGACCGTCGGCGGCCGCGCAGTCGCCGACGACGTCATCGCAGTCGCAGCAGGCGCCACCAAGAAGATCGCGCTCGACAAGGCCGTCCACGGCCAAACCGCCGGCGCAGACCGCGGCAAGGCCTACGTCGACTTCTCCGCCGTCACCACCGTCACCTGCGCCGCCTTCGACCGCTGACCCAACCAGCAGGGTGGGGAGGAGGGGTAAACCCACAAGGGGTGCAGCAGCGCCGGGGAGGGCGCTCGTTGGTGCGGCAGGTTCATAGGATCCCAGGGGACCGGGGTCAGTCGCTCGTCATCATGAGCCAGAGGGTGACGATCTGGGCGAGTGCGGCGAGACGGGTGAGCAGCAGGTCGAACGACATGGCGATCCTCGGGGTAAGCGATGGAGGACCGCGGTGGCCCTCATCGTTTCCCCCCGGACGCGTGCCGTCGGACAGGACTGAGGGCCGGAAAATCGAGGAGGTTCGCGATGCCCAAGGGCGGAGCACGGGTCCACTCCGGCCCACCACCGGATCCCAACGCGCTGCGTCGGGAGCGGGCGAAGGACAAGGACGGCTGGACGACACTGCCGGCCGAAGGTCGCAAGGGCGCGCTGCCGAAGTGGCCGCTGCCGCCCGAGGTCCGGACAGCGGCGGCGCTCGAGGCGTCGATCGATCAGCGCGAGATGCTCGAGGCGCAGATCGATGGCGGCGTCGCGCCGAAGGGTGCGGTCGCGCGGCTGGCGAAGCTCGATCAGCTGATCTCCACGTTGCGCGCGACGATCAAGGCCGCGGCGAAGATGGAAGCGACGCTGTGGAAGGACCTGTGGTCGACTCCGCAGGCGGTCGCGTGGGAGACGCTGCGCTGGACGCGTGAGGTTGCGCTGTACGTTCGCTGGCAGGTCCTTGCCGAGCTCGGCGATCTCGATGCCGGGAAGGAGGCGCGGCAGTGGTCGGATCGGCTCGGGCTGAATCCGGCGGCGATGCTGCGGAACCGGTGGCGGATCTCGCGCGACGAGGTGGCCGCCCAACGGCAGACCAGGCCGGCGGCGCCCGCTGAGGATGCTTCCGGCCGGTCGATGCGTGACCGGTTGAAGGCGGTCACCGGTGGAGGTGCGTGAGCCGCAGACGATGACGGTCGTCCCGGCGTGGATCGAGCAGCACTGCGTGATCCCGGACGGTTTCCGGCGAGGGGCACCGTTCCGGCTGTACGACTACCAGCTGCGGTACTTCTCGAACTTCTACCTGGTCCGCGGTGACGTCGAGCAGGACCTCGACGACCCGGTGCTCGGGCCTGCGTTCGTGTACCGGCGCGGGATGCTCGTCGGACCTCAGAAGGTCGGCAAGTCGCCGCACACCGCGGCGCACATCTGCCTTGAGGGTGTCGGCCCGGCGTTGTTCGCTGGCTGGGCTCGCGACGGTGACGGATACGTGTGCGCCGATCACGGGTGCGGCTGCGGCTGGGAGTGGGCGTACGAGCCGGATGAGCCGATGGGGATGGCCTGGCCGACCCCGCTGATCCAGATCACCGCGGTGTCGGAGGAGCAGACCGACAACATCTACGGCGCGTTGCGCCCGATGATCGACCACGGTCCGCTCACCGATCTCGTCCCGAAGACCGGCGAGGAGTTCATCAGGCTTCCTGGCGGCGGACGGATCGACATCGTCACGTCATCCGCACAGTCCCGGCTCGGTCAGCGAGTCACGTTCGTCCCGCAAGACGAGGTCGGCCTCTGGACGCCGACGAACAAGATGACGAAGGTCGCCGACACCCAATACCGCGGCCTCGCCGGGATGGGTGGCCGCGCGAGCCTGTCGACGAACGCGTGGGACCCCGCGGAGAACTCGGTCGCGCAGCAGCAGTTCGAGTCACGAGCGAAGGACATCTACCGCCAGTTCAAGCAGCCGCCGGCGACGCTGTCGTACCGCAACAAGCGGGAACGCCGACAGATCCACCAGGCCGTCTACGGCGAGGCGCTGAAGCAGAACGGCGGCCACGTCGACCTCAACTCGATCGAGGCCGAGGCCGCCGATCTCCTCGAGCGTGACCCGGCGCAGGCCGAGCGGTTCTTCGGGAACCGGCTCGTCGCCGGTGCCGGCGCCTGGCTGCCGGACGGCCTGTGGGCCGCCGCTGAGAGAGCGGACCGATCGGCGGTCGCATGACACGAGCTCCTGAACGACCACGCCTCGATGTGTGTGGCGGTTTCGACGGATCCGACTCGTCGGACTTCACCGCGATCCGGTTGGAGACCATCGACGGATGGCAGCTGACCCCCACCTACGGCCCGGACAGCCGGCCGACGGTGTGGAACCCGGCCGAGTGGCCGAACCATCGGATCCCACGTGGCGAGGTGCACGTCGCGGTCCGGCACATCTTCACCGTGTACCGAGTCGAGCGGTTCTACTGCGACCCGCGTGACTGGCAGACCGAGATCGAGGAGTGGGCGCTCGAGTACGGCCCCGAGCATGTCGTGGAGTGGGACACCGGTCGAGGTTCGACCAGAATCCCCGCGGTCCACGCCGCGCTCGAGCGGTTCGTGACCGATCTACGGACCGGCGCGCTCACCCACGACGGATGCCCGATCACGGCAGCGCACATCGCAAACGCCCGGAAGGTCGCGAAGCCCGGCGACCGCTACATCCTCGGCAAGCCCAACGAGCACCAGAAGATCGACGCAGCGATGGCCTCGCTGCTCGCCCACGAGGCCAAGTGCGACGCGATCGCAGCGGGTTGGACGCCGACGAAGCCTCGGGCGCGGATGATCGTGCGGAGGTAGAAGCGCCCGGAGGTGGCATGGAACCCGACGAACTCGTCGTGCGCCTCGAGCGCCAACTTCAGGGCCGTGAGCGTCAGCGAGTGCTCCGGTACGACGCGTACGTCGAAGGCAACCAGCCGTTGCGGTACATGGCTCCGGCGATCGAGGCCGAAGTGGGTGAGCGCATCGCGCAGGTGGTGCTGAACTGGCCGCGGATGATCGTCGACGCGTACGAGAACCGGTCAGACCTCGAAGGGTTTCGGTACCAGAAACAGGACTCCGGCGACGCCGAGCTGTGGGCGATGTACCAGGCGAACGACGGCGACGAGCAATCGCAACAGGCGCACACGGAAAGCCTCGCCCTCGGCCGGTCCTACGTGATCGTCGGTTCACCCGACGACGAGGACGATCCGCCAGTGATGACGGTCGAGCATCCGTTGCAGGTCGCCGTGGTGCGCGACCCAAAGACCAGGAGAGTGTCGGCCGCGTTGAAGCGTTGGAAGGACGACGACGGCGCCCAATGGGCGACCCTGTACGTCCCCGACTCGACAATCACCTACGTGCGAAGCAGCAGAAGCAGCCGGACATGGTCCGAGAACGACCGGGACGACCACGAACTCGGCGCTGTGCCCGTGGTGCCGTTGGTGAACCGTGGCCGGATGCTCAACCAGCTCGGTGTGTCGGAGTTCCACGACATCATCCCGATCGCGGATGCGGCCAACAAGATGGCGACGGACATGATGCTGTCCGGAGAGTTCCATGCGGCGCCACGCAGATGGGCGCTCGGATTCGACGAGGAAGACTTCACCGACGAGGACGGCAAGCCGTTGTCGACGTGGTCGGCGATCATGGGCCGGATCTGGGCGACGTCGAAGAAGCCGTCGGACGCCCAGGTCGGTCAGTTCCCCGAGTCGGACTTGGCCGTGTTCCACAACACGATCAAAGTCCTCGCGCAGCTCGCCGCGCAGCTTGCGTTCCTGCCACAGGACTACATGTCGTTCACGTCGGACAACCCCACTTCGGCGGACGCGATCCGCGCCTCCGAGGCACGGCTGGTGAAGCGGTGCGAGCGGAAGCACACGACATGGGGTGGCGGCTGGGAGCAGGTGATGCGACTCATGATCCGCTTCCAGACTGGCGAGTGGAGCAAGGAAGCGAAGTCCCTCGAGACGCTGTGGCGTGACCCGTCGACGCCGACCGTCGCTCAGAAGGCGGACGCGACGGTGAAACTCGTCCAGGCCGGGATCATCCCAGTCGAGCAGGGCCGCGAAGACCTCGGATACTCGGCGATCCAACGGGCCCGGATGGCGGAAATGGACCAGCGCGCGACGGACAGCGGTCTTCTCGGGTCGATCGCCGAGCAGATCCGCCGCGACGCCACACCGGCGGCGGGCAGTGGCTCAGCCGCCTGACGAAGCGGTCCGGCACTACCTGGCCATGGTCGCGATCGCCGCGTCCATCGCAACGACCGCACGGCGGATCTGGGGGGAGCTCGAACCGGCACGACTCGACCAGTCCTGGGCGTCGAAGAGGATCGGACAGCGCATCGCGGTGACCGTCGGAGCCGGGCAGATGCTCGCCGCCCAACAGGCCGACAGCTACCTCGACGGTGTGCTCGCCGCCCAAGGGATCGACATCGATCGGGCAGCGTCCGTGCAAGCGCGCAGTTTCGCCGGTGTCGCGTCAGACGGCAGGAGTCTCGGCACCCTCTTCTACGAACCAGTGATCGCGACAAAGACCGCGATCGAAGCAAAGGCCGGTACCGATGCTGCGCTCGCCCGCGGCGAGCACGCGCTGCTGCGAGCCGTCTCCACGCAGCTCGCCGACGCCGGACGAACCGCTGTCGGCGTCGGCATGGTTGCCCGACCCGCTGTCACCCGATGGGCGCGGATGCTCAACCCGCCCTCATGCTCTCGCTGTGCGGTGCTCGCCGGCCGCACGTACCGGTGGAACGCCGGCTTCGACCGACACCCGCTCTGTGACTGCATCGCGATCCCGTCGACCGATCAGCTCGCACCCGATCTGACCACAGATCCAGCGTCCTACTTCGACTCGCTCGACGGCGCGGCGCAGGACCGCTACTTCAGCGCAGCGGGCGCCCAAGCGATCCGCGACGGCGCCAACATCCCCCAGGTCGTGAACGCCAGCCGTGCCACCGCGGGACTCTCGAAAGCGAACGGGCGCACAGCAACATCGCATCAGCCGTCCAGCACCGCACGGCTGATGCCCGAGACGATCATCGAGGACGCCGCAGACCGCGCCGACGCCATCGCGCTGCTGCGATCGAACGGATACCTCGTCTGAACTCCTCGCGCTGAGCGGGGATGCGCGCACGGCCAGCGCACCAACGGCCGGCACTCCTCGGAGGACTCTAGTGACAACCCCCACGATGCTCGACGGGATCCCCGTCACCGCACCGACCCTCACCGCCATCAACGGCCGCATGGTGTGGCTGTGCCCCGACGGACGGCTGCTCCCGCACGTGCGCGGCGGCGACACCGACACCGACGACAAGACGTTCACACAGGCCGATGTCGACCGGATCGTCCAGGAACGACTCGCCCGCGTGAAGACCGAGCCGCCAGCCGACTACGAGGCGTTGAAGGCCGCGAAGAAGGAACTCGACGACCTGAAGGCGAAGGACCAGACCGAGCTCCAGGCGGCGCTCGCGAAGATCGAGACCCTCACCGTCGAGCGCGACAAGGTGGTCGCCGAACGCGACGGCGCTGCTGGCGCGGTGAAGGAACTGCAGCTGCGCAACGCGGTCGTTGCGGCGGCAGCGAAAGCGAAGGCAGTGGACCCGGACGACATCTGGGCGCTGCTCCCGAAGGACGCGGTGACCATCGGCGACGACGGCCAGGTCACAGGAGCGGAGAACGCCGTCAAGGCGCTCCTCGAGGCCAAGCCTCATCTCGTCGGCAAGACCACCGTTCCCCGCCCCGATCCGGCGCAGGGGCAACGCGGAGACGCCAAGGACTACGGCTCAGCCGGCAAGGCCGAAGCGCAACGCAGGTTCGGCACCGCCGACCAGCAGCAGAAGTAGCGGCCACCCGGCCGCGCCACCCTGAAAGGACCAACCGATGACCGACATCAGCTTGTCGACGACGTCCTACCAGGTCGAAAACCGGTCGTGGCTGCTCAGCCCGCACGGGACCGAGCCTGGTACGACCCCGTCGATCACCCTCGACATCTCCGGCTTCACCTCCGGCACGCACTACCCGAACGGCTTCATCCCGTCCGGCACCCCGCTCGCGAAGGTCACATCGTCTGGGCTGTACATCCCGTACGTGAACCAGACCGACGAGTCGGCTGTGATCACGCGCACCGCAACCGGTGGCACCGTCACCTTCACCCTCGACGGTGAGACCACAGCGGCCACGGCCGTCGTGGCTGCGACGACCGCCGCGCAGATCAAGACGGCGCTCGAGACGCTCTCGAACGTGAACGTCGGCGACATCACTGTCACCGGCTCCGCTGGCGGCCCGTTCACCGTCACGTTCGTCGCCGGCGACTACTCCGGGATCGATGCACCGAACCTGTCGGTCGACGCGACGAACGCGACCGGTGGCACAGTCACCATCGCGATCACCGCCGGCGCCGTCGAATCCCCGGCGGGTGAAGGCGCCGCAGCAGGTCTGCTGTTCTCGACTGTGAAGGTCCCGAACCTCCTCGACACAACGGTCGACGTCGGCGCAGCGATGCTCGTCCACGGCTTCGTGTCGCTGTCCAAGCTGCCGTTCGCGCTCGACGCGGCCGGGCAGGCCGACCTCAAGCACATCATCTTCACCGCCTGATCCGGCCGAGAACCAGGAGACATCACCATGGCCATCTTCTTCGACGCCCCGGTCAGCCCCGACGACATCACCGTGTTCGTCCGGGAGGTCCCGATCCCGGCGAACCTCACCCTGTCGAACCTGTTCCCGCGCCGATACGTGGCGGACAACAAGGTCGACTTCATGGAGATCGTGCACACCAACCGCACTGCGAAGTTCCGCAGCTACGACGGCCGGATCCACGTCTCGTCCCGCGACACCGGCTCCGAGAAGTTCGTGAAGCTCCCGCCGCTGTCCTCGTCGCTGAACATGGGCGAGTACGAGCGCCTGCAGCTCGAGTTCGCCCGCAACGGCGGCACGAACCAGCAGGCGCTCGCCGCAGCGATCTACAACGACGCGCAGAACCTCACGCAGGAGGTCCTGAACCGGATGGAGCTCGCGTGGGGTGACGTGATGGTCGACGGCAAGCTGTCGATCAACGAGAACGGCCTCGTGTCCGAAGCGGACTTCGGTGTCCCGTCGACGCACATCGTCGCCCCGCTCGGCGCGCTCTGGTCGAACACGGCGGCGTCGGTTCCGCTTTCGGACATGATCCTTTGGCACGACGTGTACGTCGCGACCAACGGGTTCAAGGCCGGGTCGATCCGCACCTCGCAGGCGGTGATGCGGCTCCTCACCCGGAACACCGAGATCATCAACGCGATCAAGGGCGCCGCGGCAACCGTGACGCGGGTGACGCTCCAGGAACTGAACGACCTGATGGCGTCCGAGGGTCTCCCGACGTTCGGTGAGCCGCTCGACGGCAGCCTCGACGTCGACGGCGTGACCACCCGCGTCACGCCCGACGACAGGGTGTTCTTCCTGCCGCCGACGATCGCCGACCTCGGCTACACCGCGTACGGGCTCTCCGCGACCGCGCTCGAGCTCGTCAACGCGAACGAGGCCGACATGTCGTTCGAGGAGGCGCCCGGCATCGTCGGTGTCGTCGAGAAGATCGGTCCTCCGTACCGGCAGTTCACCTTCGTAGACGCGGTCGGGATGCCGATCCTCGTCAACGCGAAGCGTCTGCTGGTCGCGGACGTCAAGTGATGACCCGCCGGCTCCGGTACACCGTCCACGGGATCGACGCGAACGGGCAACCGTTCGCGTACGGCCCAGCGGACGTGGTGCCCGACTGGGCGCAGGCGATGATCACCAACCCGGACATCTGGATCGACGACACGCCCGCGCCCGGCTCCTCCGTGGCCGAGGAAAGCTCTGCCCCTGCCGGCGACATCACGTCGCCGGCAGGCGGCGGCGCGCCCGAACGGCCACCGGCTGCCGGGCCCGGCTCCGGGCTCGACGCCTGGCGGGCCTACGCGGCTGCGATCGGCGTCGAGCACGACGAGCACGCGACACGCGCCGACATCATCGCCGCGGTCGAAGCCCACCAGCCCGACTGACACCCGGGCCGCTGCGAGGAGGGCACGCCATGGCCGACCCATTCGCCACCTACGCCGACATCGAGAACGCGTGGCGTGCCCTCACCAGCGACGAGCAGACCGTCGCCACCTCAAGCCTCGCGTTCGCATCGGCGATCATCCGCAACGACATCCGCACCGTCGACTCACGGATCGCCGCCGGCAAGCTCGACGCCGACCTCGTCAAGCACATCGCGGTCGCAATGGTGCTCCGCAAGATGCGCAACCCCGACGGGCTCCGCACCGAACAGCTCGAGGACTACGCGTACACGCGCGACAGCGCGCTCTCGGACGGGTCGATCTACCTGTCGGCCGATGAACGGCGGATGCTGCTCGGTCGCGGCGCAGGCGCGTTCTCGATCGCGCCCGGCGACGATCCGCCGTCATATGCGACGGTCGCTACCGCACAGGCGTGGCGGGACAGCTGGCGATGATCACCGGTGCCGTCACCGGCGGCCGCCAGCTCGCCGCACGCCTGATGGTCGACAGCGGCCGGATCAGCCGCCCGTCGACCGACCCGCCCACCCTCGATCTTGACACCGGCATCTCCTCACCACCCGCGCCGACCGTGATCCACGAGGGCCCCTGCCGTGTGAAGGCGCGCGCGTCGCTCGAGCAGGACGCTGTGTCCGGCGACGCGAACGTCACCGCGGTCCGGTTCGTCATCAACTGGCCGCACGACATCCCCGACATCCACGTCGACGACATCATCGAGATCGTCACCTCCGACGACCCGCACATCGCAGACCGAACGTTCCGGGTCACAAGCGTCCCATCGAAGACGTTCCTGATCCACCGGCAGATCGGCGCCGAGGTGATCGAGTGAACGTCGCCGGCGTCGAGTTCCGGGTGCCGACCCGTTTCGTGCATTTCGAGGCGCCCGACTTCCACGTCGACCCCGCCCATCCAGTCGTCGGACGCGTCGCTGCGATCGACCTCGAGCGCCCCGGCCGCGCTGGCGTCGAGCGGCATGTCGGAACGATCGTCGAGGCCGGCGACGGCTTCTTCGTGATCGAGGTCGTCGACAGCGCGGCAGCGAGGTGGAACTGACCACATGACCACCGTCAACGGGATCACGATCGACACATCCGACCTGAAGCGGCTCTCGGAGATCTTCGAGCACGCCGCGCGTGACGCGCCACGCGAATCGGAAGCGGCGCTCGACCGTGCCGTGATCAAGGTCCACGCCCTCGCCGTGCTCAACGCGGCGAGGGTCCGCGACACCGGCGCGCTGATGGAGTCCGTCGACTACGACACCGAGATCCTCGCCGGCAGCTCCACGCGGCGGGTGTTCTCCGACGTCCGCGAGGCATGGTTCCAGGAGTTCGGCTCGCCGCACACCGGCGCCCCGAACCCGTGGCTCACCGGCCCCGCATACATCGTCGTGCCCGAGCTCGTCCGCGACATCGAACGCCTCGGATCGCTCTGGTGACCCACCTCGCCCGCACGCTCACCACCGCGGTCATCGCGACACTCGAAGACGCTGGGATCACCGTCGGCGACGGCGAACAACCCGCCGGCTCCGGCTGGCAAGCCGGGCCCGACAACTCAGCGTTCGTCGGCTACGCCGTGGTCCACCCCGTCGGTGGCGGCGACAGCTACGGCCCGATCGACGGACCCGATCAGGACTTCGAGCCCGTTTACCAGATCTCTGCGTACGGCGCGACTCGCGCCCAGGCCGAACTGATCGGCGACCTGGCCCGGACAGCGATGGTCAACACCCCGATCATCGTCACCGACCGCAGAGTCGTGCTCGTGTCGATCGAGCTGCTCGGCGGCTGCCGACGCGACGACCAAGTGCTGCCGCCGGTCTGGCAGGCCGTTGACCGGTTCCGTGTCCTCACCGTGCCCACCTGACGCACCCGTCCCACAGGAGGCGAACGTGACAACGAAGAAGATCAACATCCGCCACCCCGCGCTCGGAACCGAACGTGACATCACCCCCGGAGGCGCCAAGGCGGCGCTCGCAGCCGGCTGGGAGATCGTCGGCGAAGCAGCGCCGCACGGCATCTGGCACCCGCCCGCCGAGAGCGGCGACCCGGGCCTCGACCAGTGGACCGAGATCTCCGGTCGCACACCGACCGTGACCCGGACACAGCGCGATCTCGGTGCCGCATCCGGCGACACCGAACAACCCCCTGCGGGGGACAGCACCACAGATCCCCACAAGGAGGGACCATCATGAGCCGCACCGTCTACGAAGGCAACAACAAGGTCGTGTTCTGCCCATCCGTCGCCGACAAGGACGCACCCACCGTCGCCGAGCTCGGCGCCGGCACCGTCTGGACGCCGTTCATCTCGAAGGACGGCATCACCGTCCCGTCGACCCAGAACATGGTCGACTCCGCCACCATCGAAGACGTCTTCGACGCGCAGCAGGTCGGCTCCTGGGGCGGCGGACCGCTCACCCTGTCGATGTTCCGCGACGACACCGACGAGACCGACTGCTACGACATGATCGAGTACGGCCTCGAAGGGTTCATCGTCATCTCCCGCTTCGGCGCCCCGATCGCCGGATCGAAGGTCGAGGTGTGGCCCGTCGAGGCACACGAGCCGACGCTGATGCAGAGCGCGGCGAACACGATGCAGAAGTTCAACGCATCGTTCGCGGTCACCTCGGCGCCGTCGATGCGCGCCGTCGTCGCCGCCTGATGCCCGCCGAGACCACGATCGACGACATCCTGTCGGAGATCACCGCACGGACCATCACCGCGCGCGTGCTGCTCCGACAGGATCTCGTCGAACGCCACGCCGAGCTCGTCGCCGCGCTCCAGACCGCGATCACGGCCGACGCACGCGAGGCCAGCATGGAAGGCGGTGGCGCGGCTCCCGCCGCGGCGCAAGCCGTCGTCGACTTCGAAGCCGAGATCGACCACGCGATGCGCGACTTCGTGTTCAAAGGCATCGGCAAGCGCGGCTGGTCCGACCTGCTGAAGCAGCATCCGCCGACGAAGGAACAGCTGAAGCTCCAGCCGCGGCTCGACCACAACCCCGAGACGTTCCCGGCGGTCGCCGTCGCCAAGTCGTGCCTCTCGCCCGCGATGACGGTCGAACAGGCACGGCAGCTCGAGGAACGGCTCGATCTCACCCAGTGGTCGCAGATCTGGCAGGCGTGTCTCTCCGCGAACATCGGAGATCCGACTGCCCCAAAATCGTCAGTCGCTGGTGGGATTCTCCGAGCGAGCGCGGCATTCGCGACTACTGCTGCCAGCGAGGCATCCCCCGATCAGTTTTCCTTGGACGGATAGTCGAACCGGGCGAGCCTGAGTGGCTCGACGAGGACACGCAGGCTGCTCTCGAATGGCAGGCCCGCCAGCAGTCGCTGTGCTCCGGATGCGGGCAGCCACGCGACGAGTCGTTCGCGATGCGAGGTGTCGAGTACACGGCCGAGGCGCTCGAGTGCCGCGCGTGCGCAGCCCGCGACCGCAAGGCCCATGCGTGGCGTGAGAGCCCGAACGCCGAGCCGTTCGGGATCCAGTTCATCGTCCGACCAGAAACCAGCGACCACGACGAACACGAGCAAGTCGACGGCATGTGAGGAGGCGAACCGGTCATGGAGAAGGGGTTCGCTGTCCGGTTGTCGGCTTCGGTCGACCAGTACGTCGCGGCGATGGCGAAGGCGCGTGGCGCGACCGAAGCTGTCGGCGCGTCGAGCGTCAAGAACTTCGAGAAGCTCGGCACGTCGATGTCGCAGATTGGCGGCAAGCTGACCCGTTCCGTGACGTTGCCCGTGATCGCCGCTGGCGCGGGGATGGTCGCGGCGTCGCTCTCGTGGGAGTCGAGTTTCGCCGGCGTCGCGAAGACCGTCGACATGTCCGCGGCCGGGCTGCAGCGTCTCGAAGGTCAGCTGCGAGCGATGGCACGTTCGATGCCAGCAACACACGGGGAGATCGCGGCGGTCGCTGAGGCTGCCGGCCAACTCGGCGTGCAGGCCGACAACATCGCCGACTTCACGAAGGTGATGGTCGAGCTCGGTGCCACGACGAACCTGTCGTCCGAGGAAGCCGCAACCTCGATCGCTCAGATGGCGAACATCATGGGGACCGCGCCGCGGGACATCGAGCGGCTCGGTGCCGCACTCGTCGATCTCGGCAACAACGGCGCGTCGACAGAGCGGGACATCATTCAGATGGCCCAGCGGATCGCCGGTGCGGGCGACGTGATCGGCCTGTCCGAGGCGGACGTGCTCGGCTTCGCCAATGCGCTCGCGTCGGCGGGCATCGAAGCTGACGCCGGTGGTACCGCGATCTCGACGACGATGATCTCGATCGCCAAGGCCGTCCAGACCGGCGGTGAGTCGCTCGACTCGTTCGCGTCAGTCGCCGGGATGTCGTCGACAGCGTTCGCGGCCGCGTTCCGTGAGGACGCCGCCGGTGCGATCACTCAGTTCATCGCCGGGCTCGGCGGGATCTCCGAGGCGGGCGGGAACGTCTTCGGGGTGATGGACCAGCTCGGCCTGTCCGACGCCCGTGTCTCACGCGCACTGCTCTCGATGGCCGGCGCGGGCGACCTGCTGCGCAATTCGCTCGATCTCGGAACGCAAGCCTGGAACGACAACACCGCGCTGCAGGAGGAGTACGCGAAGCGTGCCGACACGAGCGCGTCGAAGCTCGCTGTGCTGCGCAACCAGATCGTCGACGTCGCGATCGACCTCGGCAACCAGATGGTTCCGGTCCTCCTCGATGTCGTCGGTGGCGTCGCTTCGCTGGTCAAGTGGTTCGGAAATCTCCCTGCGCCCGTGAAGGACGTCGCGCTCGGCCTGCTCGCGGTGACCGCGGCGGCGGGCCCGCTGCTGATGGTCGGCGGCTCGCTGGTCAGGAACTTCATGCTGATCCAGTCGACGTTCAAGAAGCTGACGGACACGATGAGCATGAACCCGTGGCTGATCGCTGCGGGCGCGGCTGTCGCCGCGATCGGGATCCTGACCGCCGCCGGCGGTGACCAGTCGCAGGTTCAGCAGGAGATGGAGATGCGGGCGCAGGACGTCGCGACCGCGCTCGACACCGAGATCGATCAGATCGTCCGGCTCGGTGTCGAGTCCGGCCAGGCCGTCGACCCCGTCAAGTTCCTCGCAGACGCGCAGGGTGCCCTGTCGAAGGCGCTGATCGCCGGCGATGACGTCGACGATCTCACCAAGGCCCTCGGCGCGCTCGGCTTCACCACACAGGACACCGCCGAGGTGTTCCGGATGCTCAACGGCATGAAGCTGTCGCCATCTGGCGGAGTGGTCGAAGGCTGGTATGCCCTGACGAGGGCGACGCTCGAGGCGAAGGGCATCTCGGAGGACGTCGCGCACGTCCTCGCCGACACAGCGTCCGAAGTCCTGACCACGGGCGGAGTGTGGGACATCACGTCCGAAGCGACCCGGGGCTGGACGACCGAGCAGCTCGCCCTGTTCGACGCGATGAAGCTGATCGCCGGCCAGGTCGACAAGACCGACATGAACAAGGTCGCCGCCGACTACCTCAACGCCCAGGTCGCTGCCGGCGGGCTGACAGCGGAGCTCGTCACTCAGGCCGAGGCCCTGACAGGCGTGTCGCGCAACGGCGACACCTCGACCGCCGTCTACGAGAAGTACCTTGAGCTGCTCTCCCAACTCACACCGGAGCAGCAGGCCCTCGCCGCGGGGGTCAAGGAGACCACGACTGCCGTCGAGCAGAACACTCCGGCGCTCGTCGACCAGGAGGAGCAGCTGAAGCGGCAGAAGGCCGCGCTGGACGCCGTGAAGAAGGCGCTCGCCGACAGCCGGAACGAGTTCCAGCGCCTCGCCGACGAAGCCGGTGTGCTCGAGCAGGCGCTGTCCGACGTGTTCGGCGGTCCGGCGGACCTCGAGCAGGCCCAACGCAACTACCAGGCCGGGCTGCACGATCTACGCGACGCGTTCAAGGAGAACGGCCGCACCCTCGACATGTCGACGGAGAAGGGCCGCGCGAACCGCGAGGAGATCGAGAAGCAGCTCGACGCGATCGCCGACTGGGGCGTCGCGATGGTGAAGAACGGCACCTCGACCGAGGACGCTGCGAACGCGGTGAACTTCCTCACCGAGGACCTCGTCAAGCAGATGGTTCAGGCCGGCTTCACCGAAGACGCGGCACGCGCCTACATCGAGCAGCTCGGCCGCACCCCGGAGGACGTGACGACCGCGCTGCAGCTGGTCGGCGACGAGAAGATGAAGGCCGACCTGCAGGATCGCCTCGATCAGCTCGACTCGATCGACGAGGGCGCGGCGGCGAAGATCGAGGCCTTGATCGACGCGGGGTCGTTCGACGAGGCGCGCCGCATGTTGGACGATCTCACGGGCACGCGCGATGTGAACGTCACGGTGCACAGCAGCGGCCGCCACTTCGTGTCGGCAGCCGGTCGATTCGTGCCGGCGGGGTCGAACATGCTGACGACCGTCGGCGAACGCGGTCCGGAGGTGATCCTCCCGCTCGACGATCCCGCACGGATGCGCGCGCTGATGTCCGATCCTCGCGTCAGCGGGCCGATGGCTCGACTGTTCGGCGCCGGCGAACCTGGCCCCGGGCAGGGAGCCAAGACGGGCGCCGCGAGCTCCGTCGGCGCGGCGAACGATTGGAACGCGTACGAGCAGTCGCATCTGCTCGACCAGTACGTGGTCCAGCCCCCCGCGCCGTCGACCACCGAGGCGACCTCCGAAGACGACGTCATGGAGAACCGCTACAAGCGCCACGATCTGTCGGCCGCGGACTACGACGCCTACCTCGCGCACAAGCAGGAAGGGCTCGTGAAGTACTCCGACGAGGAAGAGGCCGTCTTCGAAAGGCGGCAGCAGCTCGCCGAGGACGAGAAGCGCGCGAACGACGACCGGATCGAAGAAGAGCGCGAGGTGATGCGCTTCAAGCTCGACTCCGGCGAGATCACGCTGCGCGAGTACCGCGAATATCTGAAGGGGCAGCTCGAATCGACCGACGCCTACTCGGCGGATCACCGCAAGATCTGGGGCGAGCTGCACGATGTCGAGCTGGACATCGCCGAAGAACAGCAGGCCAAGATCGACGCGATGCGTGACGCCGCGGAGAAGGCCGAGAAGGCGCGGCTCGACCGCATCGAAGACGCGTACGAGAAGGCGGGGGAGCGGCGGTCGGCGGCGGATGCGTCGCGTGCTGCTGATGAGGCGATGTCGGATCTGTCGGCCGCGGCTGCGACGGCGGAGTGGTATGCGCATGATCGGAAAGCGACCGATCAGGAACGTGCCGATGCGAACGCCGACCTGGAACGCGCGAAGGAGCGTGCTGCGCAGGCGTTGTATGAGCGGGCAGACGCGAACGCGAACAACGCTGGGATCGAGGACAAGACGCCGGAGTGGTCGGCTGCGGTTCGTGCTGCACTGCTCGCCGACGAGCAGAATGCCCCGGCGCTGGCGCCGTACATCGATCGCATCCTCGACGGCATCCCGACCTTCGCGGCCGGCGGCTACGTGCCGGCGACGGTTGGCGGCCAGGTCATCCGGGTTGCCGAGGCCGGGCGCGGCGAGTGGGTCATGGACGATCCGAAGCTGCAAGGGCTCCTCACCGCAGCTGCATCGCAGGCGTACCATCCGGCCGGCCCTGGCGCGATGGCGGCACCTTCGGTCGCGATCGGCGACACGGTGGTGCGGGTCTTCATCGGGAACGAGGAGATCTCCCGGATCGCCCGGATCGAGATCGACCGTGCCGACCGGGAAAGCGACGCCCGACTGTTGGCGGGCGTCAGGTGACGATCGCGACCCTGCGGCCAACCGGGACGGTAGCGGTCGACGGATGGACCGTGTCCGGTGCCGCATCGGTGCACGCGGCGACGAAGGACGACTCCGACACCAGCTTCGTCGCCGGTGCAGTCGGCGGGCAGCTTGCGGTGACGATCAACGCGTTCAGCGTCGACGTGTTCATCCTGCCGGCTGGCGCGCTGACGAAAACGATCCGGCCCCGGTGCCGCGCCCGCGCGGTGACATCGACGTCGCAGCTGTCGTTGAGCGTCGCGCAGCCCGCGTCAGCTGACCGGACGCCGGTCGGCACGTTCTTCGTCGACTCGTCGCAGATCGCCGTCGCGACGATCCCGCTGACCGCGACGATCTTCGACGGATCCGGCGCGCCGACCGCGTGGACCGGAACCCAGGAACAGCTGCAGGCGCTCGTCATGTCGGTGCTCGTGTCCGGCGCCGACGCCGTCCGGGTCTACGAGCTGTACGTCGACATCGACTACGCCGAGCAGCCGACGACGACGGTCCTGGGGCCGACCGGCACGATCATCGACTCGACGTCGGTGACGTTGGAGTGGCAGCACGTCGCCGGCGAGGGCGGCGGACCGCAGGCCTACTACCAGTCCCGTGTGTTCTCGACCGCGCAGCGATCGATCTCCGGGTTCGATCCGGCCACGTCGCCGGCGACGCTCGACACGAGCGTGCTACTGGGCACTGCCCGCGCGTTGAAGGTCGGGCCGCTTCCGAACAACACCGCCTATCGGGCGTACGTGCGGACCGCGCAGTCGATCAACGGGCAGGCGCACTGGAGCCCGTGGGCGTCGTTCTCCGACTTCACCGTTGACGCCCCTGCGCCGACGGTCCTGTCGGTCTTCGCGGCCGGCCAGGACGGCGACTTCCGCGTGAGGCTGACCGTCACCCGAGACACCGCCGGCGAGCCGTGGGATCTGCTCGAGGTCGAACGATCCGACGATGCGATGCTCACCTGGGTGCCGGTGCGTGGCGCGACGCTCACCGACCCGCCCGGTGACGTGTGGATCGGCTACGACTTCGAGGCCGGCAACGGCGTCACGGTCCGCTACCGGGCGCGTGGCGTCGCGATCCTCGGCACGTCGCAGCTGGCGGGCGAGTGGAAGGTGTCCCAGTCGACGATCTGGTCATCGGACGTCGCGATCCTGAAGGACCTCACGTTCCCTGCGAACAGCCGCACCGTCCGGATCCGCAAGCTTCCGGAGCCGACCCGACCGATCGTCGAGTCGAAGCACAAGGTCCTCGGTGCGAACTTGAAGACGAGGGTGTCCGACGTCCGCGACGGCGAAGAGGGCGACTTCGTGATCCAGACCTCCACCTTCCAGGAGGCGCTCGACCTCGAGCTGCTGCTCGACCAGCCCGTGCTGCTGCTGCAGCTCCCCGCGGCATGGGATCTGCACCCGAACCGGTACATCGGACCTGGCACCTACCAGCGGCAGAACCCGTCGGGCAAGATCTGGGGACGCGCCGCTCAGATGCGCCGCTACCAGATCCCGTACACCCAGGTCGGCCGGCCTGTCGACAACGGCGTGTTCATCCCAGGCCTCACCTGGGAGGACATGGCGGACCAGGCGGTCACGTGGGCCGCCATCCTCGCTGATGGCACGACGTGGGGGGATCTGCTGTGATGCAACGCTCCCCACGCTGGGACGCGGCGATCGCGTCGTCGGGCCGGATGGTCACCCTCGCGTCGATCCTGTACGGCGGCGTGCCGGTGCTCCGCGATCTGTCGATCGTGGCCGGCTCCGTGGTGCAAGACACGACAGCGGCGTCGCGCGGCCGGTGTGATGTGCAGCTCGCCGAACCGACGCTGATCCCTGCAGATCTCGGTGACCCGCTGTCACCGGACGGTTACGAGATCGTGCTCGAACGCGGCGTCGTCTACCGCTCAGCCCGGGCGGCGTCGTCACGCGCGACGCTCACCGCGCTTGTCACCGAAGACGGCGACGTGCTCGTCACCGAGGACGGCGACGTCATCGGCTGGCCGCTCATCCGGTATTCGCCGGCGATCGACGCTGTGATCGAGACCAAACCGCTCGGCGTGTTCCCCATCCAGGACTCGCTCATCGACGGCGTCACGCTTCTCACCTCGATCTCGGCACTCGACCGGTCGCAACGAGTCCGCGACGCGATGCTCGAAGACGACTACCCGATCGCCGGCGGGACACCATTCACCGACGCGATCCGCACACTGATCGACTTCTGCGTGCCCGGCCTCGAGTTCGACTTCGTGGACTGCCCTCACGTCACCCCGCCGCTGGTGCTCCCGGCGTTCAGCGACCCGTTCGACCACGCGCAGCTGATGGCCCGCTCGGTCGGCATGGAGCTGTTCTTCAACGGCTACGGGCGGCCTGTGCTGCGCCCCGAGCTCGACGTGCGCACCGCCGCCCCGGTGACGACGATCGCCGAGGGCGACGGGCAGACGCTGAAGGCGATCAGCATGAGGCGTGACCGGACGAAGTCGTACAACCGGTGGATCGCGATCGGGAACAACTCGGCGAACACCACCCAGTACCGCGGTGTCGCAACCGACGACGATCCGTCGTCGCCGAGCTACTACTACGGCCGGTTCGGCCGCAAGCCGGCGCCGCCGTTCAAGTCGACGCTCATCGGATCGCAGGCGCAGGCCGAAGCCGCGGCGTACGCCAAGCTGATCGGTGGGCTCGGGATCGCCCGCGAGCTGTCCGCCGAAGCGACGACGAACCCGGCGCTCGAAGCCGGCGACCCGATCCTGTTCAAGCGTGAGCGGATCGGGGTCAACGAGGTCCACATCGCCGACAGCATCACCACCGGTCTCGGCGCCGAAGAAGGCCAGACGTTCCAATGCCGGGCGCGACAGCTCGCGGCATGACCGGCAAACGACACACCGACCGTCTCCTCGAAGCCCTCGCCCGTCTCAACGAGACCCCGCGCCTCGAGTACGGCACCGTGACGTCGACCGCACCGTTCAAGGTGCTGCTCGACGCCGCAGAGACGCCCGCGCCGGCCACGAAACCGGCCGCCTACGCGCCCGTGAACGGTGATCGTGTCGCGCTGCTGCTGACCGGCGCGGACCGCCTCGTCCTGTTCAAAATCTGATGAGAAGGGGAGTGATGCGATGCCGGTGACGACCGTGACGGCGATCCTCGATCTCGACGACGCCGATGCCCTCGACGGTGAGGAGTTCGTCGCCGGCGTGCAGAACGGGCAGACGGTCAAGATTCGGACCGGAGATCTGGTGCCGCTCGCCGACACACCCACCGCACAGCGGTACACCGCGCCGATCCTGTTCGAGCTCGGCTCCGACACCGCGCCGCTCACGACCGGCACGAAGTGGACCGGACGGATGCCGTTCGGTCTGATCCCGACCGCGGTGAAGGCCAGCTCGATCACCCCGTCCACATCAGGGCAGTGGACCGTCGACATCCTGATCGCCGGCGTGTCGATCTTCTCGACGCCGTTGACGGTCGACGCCGGTGACACCACCTCGCTCGACGCCACCATCCCCGCCGTGATCTCGTCGACCGGGATCGCGGACGACACCGAGATCACGGTCGTGGTCACCGCGGCCGGCTCCGGAGTGCTCGGCGCGAAGGCGTGGCTGATCGGCACCCGCGACGACACGATCGTCTCCACACCGCCGGTGGTCGATACGTCGAGGATCGCCGAGAGCTTCGACAGCGGCACCGACGGCGAAGAAGCGAACGAGCTCACGACCAGCTGGGACTCGTCGTCCGGTTCAGGGACGCTGACGCACACGTCGCTCGATTCGATCGACGGTGGCTCCGCGCTGCGAATCTTCGGCGATACCGAGCATCGCGGACGCTGGGTGCTTCCCGTCGATCCAGTCCGGCGCAAGCGCCACTACTGGCAGCTCCGTCAGGCACCGTCCGAGCAGACATTCAACGTGCAGGTCTACGCGGGCGACCACACGACCGTCGCCTACCAGTTCGGCGTCGACGAGAACCGCCACGTCTACCTGCAGGACGGCACCACCGGCACCGGAACCCACGACGACCTGTCGGCGTTCGGGCTGTCGCTCGGCGACTGGTACGCCATCGAAGAGAACGCCGTCGGCGGCGACGAGGTCCGGATCGCGTTCTACACCGGCGCGAACATCAACAACACCGGCGAGGTCGGCGCCGTCGGGGTCCTGTCGATCGACGTCACCGCGGTCAGCTTCTCCGACGTCGAAGTCGGGCTGATGGACGACATCCCGGGCGGCGGCACCGTGGTGCCAGCGAACCTCGTCAACGAGCCGTTCACCCACACCGTGAACGGCACGACGGTCACCGCGGCATTGCTCACCGCGACCGACATGACCGGCACCGGGGTCCTCACCTTCGCTGTCGGATCGTTCCTCAACGGCGACACCTCCGGCCTCCTCATCAACATCACCGGATCCCGCTATGCCCGCTACAACAAGCCGCTCCACACCCACCACTTCGCCCGCGGCCGCATCCTCTACACGTCGGCACCGACAGGTTCGACGAGCTGGTTCAACCAGATCCGCAACGGCGACAACTCGCTCACCGCCTACCAAGTCGGCATCGGCACCGACGGCAAGCTGAAGCTCCGCGACCTCATCTCAGGCACCGGATCCAGCGCGATCACCGCAACGACAGCGTTCACCACCGCCACCGAATACGAGATCCTGATCGACGCCCCCGGCGGCGGCAAGCCGACGATCACCATCTACGACGGCGCCACGATCGACGCCGACCCGTCCGGCGCCACCCCGCTCGAGACGCACACGATGGTCAACGACCTCACCGAGGCCGACTTCAGCAACGAGCACCTCGGCCAGATGTCCGCCGTCACCGGTGCCCCGAGCTACAAGATCCTCCGCTGGGCGTCATCGGACACAGCGATGCCGTCGCATCCGAACGTGATCGGTTCCAGCCCGATCGATCTCCTCATCGATCACTGGTTCGAAGACGCCAACGTGATGCCCGACCCCTATCCGGTGAGCATCCCCGACGATCCCGGCAACACCTTCGTCGACTCCAACAACATGCCCGTCACCGGCTGCTGGTGGGGCGCACACACACCCCCGGCCGGCGCCCAAGGGATGACCCAAGCCGGGCTCAACCTGTGGATGGCGTTCGCGCGCCGCCGGCCCGACGTGCTGCACTTCTACAAGTCCGGCGCGAACTGGGACGGCATCCTCACCGCGAACGAACGCTCGATGCTGGAACCCGCCGGCGCCGCCCGGGCGATCCCGATGTTCAACTGGAAGATCGCCAGCAATCGCAGCTTCGCGTCGGTCGCTGCGGGCGGAAACGACGCGATCATCACCACCTGGGCGGGCAACATCAGCCAGTACCCGTGGATCGTGCTGATCGCTCTCGAACACGAGCCCGACAACAACTCGAACCGCGGCGACCCGGGCTACACCGACGCCGACTACGTCGCGATGTGGCGGCACATCGTGCAACTCGCCCGCGCGAACGGTGCGACGAACGTCCGCTGGGTTTGGAACATGACCGGCTACTCGTCGTGGGCCCTCACTGCGGACGGCGACGGCTACATGGCGCTGTGGCCCGGCGATGACGTCGTCGACATCATCGCCGGCAACCCGTACTTCCAGTCGACCAACCGGATCGACTTCGGGCTCGGCACCAGCGGCGGCTCACCACGATCGCTCATCAACGAGAACGTCGACGGGCCATCGGGCTGGCCCGGGTTCTACACGTTCGCGACCACCGCACACCCTGCAGTCGGTGGCGGCTACTCGTACTCGGGCACGAAACCGTTCGCGCTGCTCGAGTGGGGCACCTGGTTCGACGTGATGACCGACACGCAATGTGCGGATCGGATCCGCACGATCGCCGACCAGATCGAGCTGTTCCCGCGCTGCAAGATGCTGCTCCACTGGAACAACAACCAGGACCACATGAACCACATCGACGGGCACACGCTGTCTGAGGACGCGTTCGGTGACGTCGGCGAGCTCGCCTGGTTCAACGTGGGCACGGTGAACGCACGATGACCACCCACATGGAACCGATCAGCGTCGACGAAGCCGTCTCGGCCATCGCCGCGGCCAACACCGTCGAGCGGCTCGTCTGGGCCGAGGGCACCGCGAGAGGAGCAGCGCTGGCCGCGATGACCGTCGACGAGGCCGTCGCTGTCGCGCGAGCCGCGACTGTCCGTCAGTGGGTGATGGTCGGCCGCGGCCGATTCCAGCTGCGCATGGAGACCGCCGACGAAGCGTTCCTGCTTCCCACGGTCACAGCGCCCGCCGACACCTGAACGAACTCCGCCACGCGTTCGCGCCGTGGTGATGACCATCGACAGAGGAGCTCTCCATGGCCACATCGGCACTCGCCGGCGTCCCGTACCCCGACGCGACCGATCTCGTCGGCTACGGGCCTGGCGCGTTCGAAACGATGATCGAGGCGCTCGAGAAGCTGTCGCTGCTCCGCTTCGCGACCGCGGTCGCGCGTGACGCTGCGATCCCTTCGCCCGAGGCAGGGATGTTCACGTTCCTCACGACGCCGAAGCAGATCACCCTGTACGACGGGAGCGTCTGGATCATCATCGCCGAGAAGACGCGGCCGGTGGTTGGTCTCCGCAAGTCCACTCTTCAGTCGATCCCGAACACCACCGCGACCGCGGTCACGTTCGACGTCGAGGACGGCGACGCGCAGGCGATGCACGCGTCCGGATCGGCGACGATCACGATCCCACGGACTGGGCTGTGGCTGGTCGGATACCAGTTCGAGTTCGCAGGCAACAACAACGGCACCCGCGCCACCTGGATCGACTTCAACGCGCTCGGCGTCCGCTACGCCTACAGCGAGCAGACGAACGGGTCGGTCACTGCGAACACCGTGAACACGGCGATGGGCATGTTCGCATTCAACGCTGGCGACACGTTCCAGCTGATCGCGTACCAGTCTTCGGGTGGGGCGCTCAACGGCGGAGCCTATGCATGGCTCACCGCGACGTGGATCGGCGGCCTATGACCGCGCTGCCGATCGTCCAAGTCGTCCGACCCTCCGACCTACTCGGTGTCACCAACGGCCAGCTCGACCCGTCCCTGCTCGTCACGATCGGCCCGCGTGGGCAGCTCCACCATCTCGCCGCCCGCGCGTGGCGTGCACTGGTCGCCGCGGCGACCGCCGACGGGGTGCCGCTCACCTACAGCTATGGCGGCACCTACCGCACGCTCGCCGACCAGGCCACGCTGTTCCGCCAGCGGTACACGCTCAACCTCCTCGTCGGCCGCCCGACGAAGCTGTGGAACGGGCAGCTCTGGTACCAGCTCCCGAACACCGCGATGGCCGCAGTGCCTGGCACCTCGAACCATGGGCTCGGTCTCGCCGTCGACACGGCCACCGATTCCGACTGGTCCGACGGGCTCGGCCCCGACGACGCCGTATCGATCGCACCGCATCTCGGCTGGCTCGCGGCGAACGCGCCGCGCTTCGGGTGGTCATGGGAGAACACCGAGATCTGGCACATCCGGTACGTCGTCGGTGACCGCATCCCCGACGCCGTCGCAGCGTTCGAGAAGGCCACCAACCCACGACCGGCGCCAACCCCCGCTCCGCCCCCCGACGAACACGAGGACGACGACGACATGTACCAGCTGATCCGGTTCAAAGGCTTCTGGCTCGAAATCCTGCAGACCCCGAGCGGGTTCCTGTGCGGCTCCCGCGAGCAGGCACCCGAGTGGCGGCGTAAGTACGGCGTCACCGCGGACCCGCCCTCCGCTCATGCCGACCTCGCGACCGACGGCAAGATCGCGCTCCCCATCGACCCCACCGCGAATCCGGCCATGTTCAAGTCGGCGAAGACGCTGCTCGGCCTCGACGACAGCGATCTTGCGCCGAACGGCGCCAACGTCTGAGCCGAGCGGGTGAACAACTGGCTCCCGTACGCCGCAGCGATCCTGTCCGGTGTCGCAGCGGTCATCGGCAGTGTCGCCGGCTGGCAGACCTATCGGACGAAGAAGCTCGCAGACGCCCGCGCCGCACAGGTCGCCGAGGTCCAGATCGGGCTGACTGCGTTGAAGGCCGCGCTCGAACGATCCGACACCGAACGCGCCCAGCTGCTCGCCGACCGCGACGATCTGCGCGCCCGGCTCGACCAGGAAGAGCGCCGCACAGCACGGCTCGGCGGAGAGCTGCGCAACGTCCGCGGTGAACTCGCCAGCCAACGCGACTCGTTCACCCAGCAGCTGAAAGCGCAGACAGCCATCATCGACGCCCTCGCGGCGCAGGTCATCAGTCTCGGCGGGCAACCCATCAACGGAGGTACCCGATGACCGATGATCGCCGCGTCGAAGACAGCGGTCCCGCCGACGGCGTCGAGCGCCGCATACGCCAGCGCCGTGCCGGGGCCCGGACCGGACCGGAGTTCACCGACCAGCTCCTCACCGAAGCCGGCGCCGTCGAACTCGAGCAGCACGTTCGGATCGCACAGGCCTCGGCCAGACGGTGGATGGCGATCTTCGGTGTCTGCGGCGGAGTCTGCGTCGCGCTGGCGCTCGTGATCTCGGTGTGGGTGATCCAGGATCGCAACAGCAGCGGCCGCGAGACACGCCACACCGTCCAGAACCTCACCGACCAGGTCGAGACGCTCACAGGGCAGCTGAACGAGGCGCAACGGACCCTCGACGCGTCGCGGGTCAACGAGACAGAGCAGGGCCAGTGCGAACTGAAGTGGGCGGCGCTCACGAGGATCGCTTCGCAGGACTACTTCGCGGCGCTCGGCGATCTCGTTGTCACCGGTGTCAGCACACCACGCGACGAGGCGAGGATCACGGCGGCGATCAACGAGCTCGTCGACAAGTCCGCCGACTACCACGACGCCGTCGAACGCATCAACGCGTGGGCCGCGCTGCCGACCGAGTCGCAGCTGCCGTGCCCGGTCACTGACGACCAACTCCGCTGACCCTCCGGAAGGGGACCAGATCATGAAGAAGCTGATCGCACGTATCCGCGTTCTGCTCACCGCCGCACCGACCTGGCTCGCTGCAGCCGGCGCCGGCGTCGAGGTCGTCGTCCAGGAGGTCGCCGACGAGCTCCCACACGGATGGCAGGACGACTGGCTCCGATGGGGCGGCGGGGTCCTCGTCGTGATCGGCGTCGCGCAACGCATCGTCCGCCGAGTCACCCCAGTCCCGCCGGCACAACGCGGTCTCCTGCCAACATCCGACGAAGGCTGAGCGCGCCCGCCGTGGAGTTCGCGTACATGTACAACTCCGTGCTCGACGTCACCATCATGGTGACGATCGGCGCGGTCAACGCGCTCGAGGCGTCCGGCTGGGTTGTCGTTGACCCGCCGGCAACGATCACGACGGTCCGGCCCCGCGGGCTCACGATCCCGAACGCGTCGACCACCGTCGCCGGCAAGGTCGAGCTCGCCACGAACAACGAGGCGATCACCGGCACCGATACTGTCCGCGCGAACACACCGGCCGGGACGAAGGCGGCGTTCACGAGTTGGCTGCCGGTCTTCCCCGTCGAAGCGTCCTACGCGACCGGCGTCGTGGACGCCACCGCGCGCATCACGGCACAGATCGCCGCCGCGACCGCCGCCGGCGGCGGCATCGTCGAGCTGCCAGCCGGCGTGCTGTCGCACACCGGGTTCGTGTGGCCGACCGGCGTCCACGTGTGGGGCAAGGGCGAACAGGTCACCACCCTCCACCTCGCGAACGGTTCGAACACCGACTCGATCGTCTCCACGAACTTCGCTTCGCTCACCGGCTCCGGCTCCACGGGCGGGATCCACGACTGCTCGCTCGCGATGCTCACCGTCGACGGAAACAAGGCCCACCAGACCGGCACCTCGTACGGGATCCGCGCCTACGGCTACTCGATGATGATCCGCGACGTCACCGTCCGCGACGCCCTCACCGACGGCGTCGCGACCGAGTGGAAGGGCGGTGGATCATCGCCGGCGGCGCCGCACTACAACATGGAGTCGCACTTCGAGCGAATCACCGTGCTCACCTGCGGCCGCCGCGGGTTCGACAACCTCGGTCCGCACGACTCGATCTGGCGGGACTGCACCGCGATCAAGAACGCCGCCGAAGGCTTCTACCCGCGCAACGCCGGCTCATCCGGCGCGGCAGGCGCCCAGTACTACGGATGCCACGCGTGGGGCAACGAGCACACCTACGGGTTCCGGCTCGGCTGTGCCGTGTTCGGAATCGGCAACTACGCCGAGGGCGCGTCCGTCGCGAACGTGTCGATCGAAGCAGGCGGCCAAGCTCACTGGCTCGGCGCGATCGTCCTCGGTGCCGGCGCCACCACACCAGTCGGCATCTCGGTCGGTGTGATCGGTGGAACAGCCATCTCTGGGTGGGACATCCAAGGCGTGATCGAGGACTGCACCTCCGGCGCGGTCGCGTTCGTGAACGACTCCGACAACCGGTACAAGCTGTTCGTCAACCAGTCCTCAGGCACCGTCCAATCCGGCACAGCTGGAGCGTCGTCAGAGGTCGTGATCCACGCGATCGGCCAGTCGTCGACGGTGAACACGCAGGAGTCACGCAACATCACCCGTGGCAAGACGACGGTCCGAGCGACCGGCGGCAACGGGTTCCTCGTCACCGACCCGAGCGGGCTCGACGCGTTGAACGTGAACCTCACGAACGGCCGCGTCGAGATCCCACGCGGACGGATCCTGCGCTTCTACTCGGACAGCTACACCACCGAGACCGTCGAGATCGACGGCTCGACCGGGCGAATCACGTTCGGCGACAACACCGCCGGCCCCGTCGTCCTCGCTGGCTCCGGCACACCAGAAGGTGTGATCACCGCCCCGGTCGGCTCATGGTTCCTCAGATCCGATGGGGGCGTCGCGACCGTCGTCTACGTGAAGCAGACCGGCACCGGCAACACGGGCTGGCACGCGCTCCCCGGCGCCATCGACGGGCCACTCGGCGCAGCGCGAACGATCGACGCCCGCGTGGCCACCGCGGTCGCGGCGTTCTCTGCCGCGAACCAGTGCCGCTACGTACGGATGCGCGGCGCTCATGCCGGCGCGACCGGCCTGTGGATTTGGGTGGGCACCCAGTCCGGGAACATCTCGGTCGGGATCGTGCCGAACAACGGTTCATCCGGGGTCGACGCCCTCCCGTCGGGTAACAGGAAGGCGACGAGCGGCACAGTCGCGTGCCCGACCGGCGGACAGCTGAGCTTCGTGCCGTTTACGGCGGCGTGCAACATCGACGACGGCGACTGGGCCGTCCTCACCGCCGACAACACCACGGTCACCTTCGGTCGGGCGACGATGATCATGGACGGCTCCGGCGTCGCTTACAAGGAAGCCTCCGCGCATCCCGTCCCGTCCACGGTGGGGACGCTCACGACGTCGAACAACGCGTTTTTCGCGTCCAGCCGCTAACCAGCCGTGCCCGCCCGCCTGGCGTCACGTGGCGGGCGCGCTTCCATCCCTGCAGCGACCTCATCAAGGAGCCGAGCCCATGGCAGTCAAGAGCAGATCCGTCAGCGTCACGACTTCACCGACGAAGCTGACTGGCACCATCGGCATCGACGGTGGCGATGGTGTTCCCGGCGCGTCCGGATCGATCTTCAACGACGGCTCCGTGCGCGTGTTCCTCGGCGGCGCCGATGTCGCTGCAACGGGATCGACGAAAGGGCTACCGCTCGATCCCGGCGACACGGCGGACTACAACACGACATCGGCGCTCGATGAGATCTACGGCGTCGTCGCGACCGGGACGTGCTCGGTGACGGTGTTCGAGCTCGGGGTGCACGCGTGAGCTTCACCATCCGCCGCAACCTTGCTTCCAAGTTCGCACCGCTGACGAGCGCAGCGGTCAGGATCAACGCCGCCGATTGGCGCGACCCGTCCGATCCGAATGGCGTCACCATCCGCGTCGACCCGACCGGTGTGATCGACTCCACGGCGGCGTGGGCGGCCCTCATCGCCCAGTACACCGCAAGCGGCGAACCGGTCATCATCGACCACCCGCCCGGAAGCTACGTCGGGTCGGTCGCGCCGATCACGGTGAACACCATCGGGTTCGTCGGGCCGGGCTCGCGGCTGATGATGATCAACGCGCCGGTCGGGTTCACCGGCGACGTGATGAACGCGATCCCGACAGCGTTCGATGACACGCACCGCACGTCGCCTCCGATCGGCGGGTTCACTATCGACGGAGCGAACGCCGCCCCGGGCGCGGTCGGCTTGCACTACGGGCCGCACACCGGCGCCGACATCGACCTGGTCATCCAGAACTTCACAGACAACGACTCCACGTCGATCGGCGGGACCTCGATCGGCGCCTGGTTCGATCTCACGAATCCGTTCTACGCCGCCGGGAACGCCGGCGCTGTCGCCTGGACCGAGCGCACGAAGGCGCATCGGATCCACACCGGGAACTGCGACACCCACGTCCTGTTCGACGGCGGCGACGATTCGTACAGCGGCTACTTCTCGTTCGACTACACCGAGTGGTGGTTCTCGATGGGCGGCTGGAAGCCCGGCGCGCGAGGTCTCCACCTCACGCGTAAGTGCGAGTTCGCCGGGGCGAAGATCACGTTGATGGCGAACGTGAAGGACGGTGGCGGCACCTCCACCGAGGGCCTCATCGTCATGGATGCGTTCACGCAGATCGACGGTGCGACGTTGCATATCGCCGCCGAGCAGAACGGCGGCACTCCGGTGCCGTGCATGGTGATCGACTCGACTGCGATCTTCACCGGCCACGGTCTGCTCCGCTTCCACGGGCTCGCCGACGCAATCTTGAACGGCTATCACCCGCGCTTCACCGGGTGGGTCCAGGTGCCCGGCCTGAACGGCGTCACGAACTCGTACCTGCTGAGCCGCAAGGTGCCGCCGCTGCAGGTCGACTCCGGGTTCTACCAGTCGTCCGCCGCCGGCACGTTCCCCGGTGTCCCCGCGCCAGTGAATGCGGGCGATCCGCCACGGCAGCAGGACGTCCCGTCGCTCCCGGCGGTCAAGGCGGTCGCCACGACTGCGCTGTCGCTGTCCGGGCTGCCGTTGATCGGGTCATACCAGACGCAGGGCAATGACCGGGTGCTGCTCACCGCCGAGTCGACCCAGTCGCACAACGGCCCGTGGCTGATCCCCACGGTGAACGGGACGCTCTCGAGTGACCTGTCGACCGGCGGGGCGATCACGACGGTCCCGATGACCGCGATCACAGTCGCGATCGCCTCCGGTGCCCAGGTCACGCTTGACGATGGTGCCGGCCACACCCAGGTGCTGAATGTCACCTCGTCCGCAGCGGTCGGCGCGACGTCGCTGTCGGTGCTGTCGTTCACCCCGAACTTCGCGTACCCGTCCGCGTCGACGGTCGTCCGGTTCCCGTGGTCACGTCCGCCGGACTTCCCCTCCGGGTCGACGAACAACGGCCGCACTGTGCTGTGCGGCGACGGGTCCCTGTGGGGTCTCATCACGACGTCGCCGATCACGGTCGACACTTCCTCGCAAACCTGGAAGCTGCTCGCCGGTGCCACTGCCTACAACGCGAACCATCGGACCACCGACTTCTCCGGCATCGGGACGACGCCTGTCGTGGTGCTCACCACGGGCTCCCTGGCGGTGGGCACCTGGAAGATCGACGCTCACGTTTCTGTCACGCAGAACGGAAGCCCCACACTCCCGAAGACGGCTGCCGTGCTCGGAGCAGGTTCGGCGACCGCGACGTTCGACGGGGCGTCATCCGACGAGATCATGTTGAACTCGACGACGCTGTTCGAGGGCACCCTGCACATCTCGGCGGTCGCTGTCGTCACAGTCGCCGGGACGTTGACGATCTCGGTCACGTGCAGTTCGGCGACATGCACCGCGAGGGCGGCAACGGTGTCGACGTCGGCCGCTGGTGCGACCGGGTACGTCGCCACTCAGCTTGCCTGAGCGTCCACCCCGTCTCCGACGCTGCTTGCGACGTCGCCCTGCCGCGGTGAGCGAACCCTGCCGACCGTGCGCCTCCAGCGCGAACTGACCTACCACGGGAGCACACAATGGCCATCCCCCTCATCGACAACATCCGCACCGAGCTCATCGGCATCGAAGCCATCATCGACGCTGTCACCGTCGACCGCGACACGGCGATCGCACGCGCCGACACCGCGACAGCGACCGTCGCCCGGCTCGGCGAAGAGAACGCCGCGCTGCTCGTCTCGAACCAGGCGCTCCTCGCCCGCCTCGCCGCGCTCCAGCCGGCGCCGGTGAAGGTCGACACGTGGATCGGCGCGACCATCAACGCGAAGGCCGGCCAGACCGCCGCTGCCGCGCTCACCGCGTGGGAACAGACGAAGGGCCGATGCGGTGTCCTGCGCACCTTCAACAGCGTGCTCCCGACCAGCTTCTCGTCAGCGAGCGGCGCTTCCCAGATGCACGGCCGCCACCGCATCATCTCCGTCAAAGGCGCAGCGACCGCCGCCTACTGGGACCGGTTCATCACCTCGATCCCCGTCGAGCACGACACCGCCGGCAACCCGATCGTCACCGTGCTCGTCATCTGGCACGAACCCGAGAACGACGGCGGCACCATGACGCCCACCGTCTACCGCGCCGCCTGCCACCTCCTCGAGCAGCGCGTCCGCGCCTCGGGCCGCGACGACGTGGTCGCCGGCGCCGTCCTCATGTCGTGGCTCGAACGCGACGCCGAGACGTTGAACACCTCGAGCGCCGACTGGTTCCCGACCGAGCACGTCGGCAACTTCGTGCTGCTCCTCGATCCGTACGACCCGAACAGCAACCGCACCCTGCGCGCCCAGACCGAGCCGACGCTCGCGCTATGGCGGCAGGCCGGCGGCGTCTGGTGGGGGATCGCCGAGACCGCGTCACATCGCACCGGCGACGACCTCGCGCGCTGGATTACCGACGGGCTCGACTGGGCACACGTCGAAGGTGCGTCGTTCGTCTGCTGGTTCCACTCCGCCGTCGGCACCGCAGCCGGGCCGACAGGCTGGTGGCTCGACGACCCGAAGGGCGCCGCCGCCTGGAAGGCCAAAGCACCCGTCATGAGGTAGGGAGTACCATCGCCGCATGGGCCGCAACGAGGTCGAGTGGCGGTACTTCTACAACGTGCAGCACCGTCTGTTCTGGGCTCCCGGTGCCAAGCTCGAAGACTGGGTGCAGGACCGCCAAGAGGAACGAGGGCACCTGGCCGACGGTGGCGGTCCGCTCTGGCTGCGCGCTGCCGACAGGTTCGCGACGTGGCTCCTTCGCCGCGGTGGCGTCCGCTACCAGGGCACAGCTCGCCAGATGCGTCGGACATGGGTGAAGGCCGGCGAGTTCTGGCGGCTTGAGCCAGACGATCCGCTCTACGAGCCTCGCGGTCCGTGGGACGACAAACGCCTGACTGCCGACGCATCTCACAGCTGACCCTTGCCACCGAGAAGGCCCGCCACTCCGACTGGGGTGGCGGGCCTTCTTCGCGTTCCCGATCTACTCGTGCGAGCTGGCGCCGATCGGGCCGAGGCCCTCGAGCACGAGGTCGCCGTCATCACCGAGCGACGCCTTCGCGATCACTCCCGGCTGATCGTCGAGCAGCCCGCGGACCTCCGGCCCGTAGGTCGCGATCGTGCGCGCGATCGCGCGCATCGCGGCAGCATCCGGATGGCCGGTGAACGTCCAATGCGTCTTCGTCCCTGTCACCGTGCCGCGGACGTTCACCAGGCAGCCACGGCCACGTTCGTCGCGGACCTCGATCTGCGCCAACCGCCCGCCGGGGCGGCCACCGCGGCGCGGTGTCTCGGCGAACCCGCGCACCGCGCTCTCGATGTACACCGGACCGGAAGCGAGCTCGGCGACCGGCCGCGGGAACGTCGGGGTGCGGGTGAGCGCGTGAGCGCGCTGGCGCGACACGCCGAGGATCTCGGCCGTCTCGGTGATCCCAACCAACGGCGGCACACGCGGCTCCTCGAGGCGCTCATCGGCGATCTCCTCGGTCAGCACCTCGATCCCGACGATCGACCACCCAGCGGGGATACCGGCGGCGGTCAGCACGGTGAGCGCCTTCTGCTGTGCGGCGGCGATGATGGCGGCCTCGACGGTGTAGTCGATGGTGATCCGCCCAGGGCCGGAACGTGCCGGCGCGCCGAGGGCCTCGACGAGCCGGCCGACGAGCTCGTCGTCGTCGACCGGGCCGTCGAGGGTGGCGGTGACCGCCCACCGGGGGCGGGTCACAGGTCCGCCCCTGAGTGACGCAGGTCGCGCCTCGTGTTCTCCGGTGCCCGGTGATCGGACGGCGTCTTCGCGACCGTCACGATCTCCATGGTCTTGTCGGGCGGGTATGCCTTCACGTGCTTGCCTCCGTCGACGATCCGCCAGCCTTGCTGTTCGCACCTGGCGAGCATCTCGTTGATCTTGTCGTTGTTGGTCCACTTCTTGATCCGTGCCATCATCCTGCCCTGTTCCCTTGACGTTGTCAACAGTATGGCAGAAACTAGAGACGGTGTCAATGGTTTAGTGATGGGACGCAGGTGCTGTATGCCAGCCGATATCGACGGCTACGAGACGGGTCGGCTCTGAACGAGACGACGGGTGCCAGCGCGCGACGCTGACCAGATGAGCCTCGACCGCGAACGACTCCGCCACGCGCGCCTCGCCGGCGCCGTACAAGCGATCGAAGATCTCACGATGCTCGACCCCGAGCGCGCCCGCGACCTCGAGACCGTCTGGCCTGAGCTCTTCGCGAAGCTTCAGGCCGCGTTCCGGATCAACCGCGGCGACTGACGCGCGGCGCCGAACTGTGACAGCTGACGCGTTCGCGCCTGTCTTTCGGCTCGGTCATGGGGGCATGATCGTGGCATGACGGCAACGCGGCCGGACGGTCGGCATTCAATGCGACGCACGGCAATGGTGACGAAAGAGGTACCGTTCACACCTGTGAGCACCTATCAGGTCGTGGAACGCCGAGGCGCGGACGAGCACGAGAGGGCGCAGAGTCACGCCGAGCATCTCGTGCGCGACGGCGCGCTTGAGGAAGTTGACGAGGTCTACGACGCGGTCGAACGCGGCGAAGACCCGTTTGACGACGCCGCCGACTGCAGCGACGTGCTCGCCCGCGCCCAGCAAATCCACCCCTAATATGGGCGCCGCGTGGCGCGGCAGATCAGCAACGGGCGGGTGTTGTACGACTGGCTCGCGCGCACCCACGACCCGATCCGGCGCGAGACCCTCCTGACGTGGACACGAGCTGCGTGCATCGACCCGGACGCCGTCACCCACGGCACGGTCCAGAAGCCGCCGCCATCACGGCGCGCTCTCCGCTACGCAAGCGTGCCCGGAGCGGCAGCGACCGTGTTCTTCCTCGTGTTCGACACCCCCGTCAAGGTTCTGCACCTGGTCCGCATCTACGACGACCCGGGGCTCGACGAGCCCACGCTCTGGGTGGAGGAGGAGTGAGGCCAGGGTGAGCGGTCGGTCCCGGCCCTATTCATGAATAGGGCCGCGGAGTGCGTCGATGGCCACTCCAGCGACAAAGGCGATGACGCCCGCGAGGAAGATCGGACCGCCAAGCGCTGCACCGACGAGCAGCCGGGCGGGGAGGTCGTACCGGTCCTTGTCGAGCGCCACCAGGACCATGAAGAGCGTGAGCGCCACACCGGCGACCATCACCAGCGCACCGCGGCTCTGCAGACGTTCGGCCGGACCAGGATCTCTCATCGCCGCGAGCCGAGCGGCGCGCGCCTCGAACGACCAGCGGCTCATCGCGCCCTCACGTGAGGGACCATACAGCATCGGTCAAGCGCTTTTCCGCGCCCATGTCGCTCCCATCTCTGTGGGTCATCGGCTACCTAGCCGGCGGTTCGGCCTGCTGTCACCGTCTGTGACCACGGATGTTTGGGACGGTGGGAGAATCGCACTGTTGAGGCCAGGGGTTCAATTCCCCTCACCTCCACCCGAGGACACCAGGTCAGAGGCCCTGTCGGAGCAATCCGGCGGGGCCTCTTTCGCGTCTGCGCGCCCATCTGATCCCAATGTCGCACCCACGTGCGACGATTGGCCGATGGCACGACGCGACTATGGAGCCGGCAGCATCATCCAGCGCGGCGACGCCTGGTATCTGCGCTGGTACTCCACTGACCCGCTCACCGGCCGCCGGATCCGTCGCTCCGAGACGTTCCGCGGCGCGAAGCGCGACGCATCGAAGCGGCTCGCGCAGCTCACCGCGCGCACCAGCGACGTCGACGGCACACTCGTCACCCTCGAGCAGTGCATCGACCGCTGGCGCGAAACCGTCGAGCACGAGAAGAGCACCGGCCGGAACTACGACCGCGGCAAGGCATCGATCCCCGCGCACGTCCTAGCGATGCCGATCGCCTCGATCCGGGCATCGCACCTCGCCGAGCTCATCGACGCGATCGAAGCCGCCAGCGGCGTCCACCGCGCCCGCCTCGTGCACGCCACGATCTCCGGCGCGCTCACGCAAGCGTGGCGGTGGGAGTGGATCGCGCAGAACCCGGCACGCCGGGTCGTGCCGCCCGCCGCGCCCGGCCGCGCACCGACCCAGCCGTCGCGCGCACAGGTCCAACAGCTCCTCGCGCTGGTTGCCAATCAGCCGCAGCTGTACGCGTGGATCATGACCTCCGCCGACGTCGGCGGCCGGCCCGGCGAGGTGCTCGCGCTGCGATGGTCGAAGGTCGATCTCGAGCGGGCGCAGATCTTCGTGTCACAGGCGATCGATCCGATCGATGGCGCCGAGAAGGCGACGAAGACGAAGGGCAAGCGGACCGTCGCGGTCTCGCCGGCGACGATCGACGCGCTGACCGTCTGGCGCAAGCTGCTCGTTGAGCGCGCGGAGAGCGCAGGCGTCGAGCTCGTCGCCGATCCGTTCGTGTTCAGCGACGACCTCGCCGGCGCCCGGCCGTGGCGAACTGATCTCGCGACGAAGCGGTTCGGCCGGCTGAAGGCGAAGGTGCCCGGCCTCGAGCGAGTGCGGCTCTACGACCTGCGCCACTTCGTCGCGACCGAGCTGATCGCGGCCGGCGTGCCGGCGAAGACCGTCTCGTCGCGGCTCGGGCACACCCGGCTCGCCACGACGACCGACACGTACAGCCATGTCACCGAAGCCCAGGACCGCGACGCCGCCGTCGTCATGGGCGACCGGTTACGCGCCGATTGACGTCGCGCTCGGCGCTGACGGCGCACTCGTCGAGCTGTGGCGCCGCGAGGCGTGCAGCGATCAGCTGATCATGAAGAGCGAGGCGACATCGGTGAGGTGTGGTTCAGCGGTCGATTGGAAGACCGAGAGCGAGCCGCATCGCGCTCGCCGCGGCGCCGCTCCGTTCCCCGGCCGCGTCAAGCGCGTCGAGCACCGGCGAGAGAGCGGATGAGGTGCCGGCGGTGTGGCTGCATTCGTAGTAGGCCCCCGCGAGCCCGGCAGCGGCCGTCACGAGCTCGGCGGCCTCGTCATCGGCGTCGGCGGGCCAGTCGTAGGCGTTGACGTCGTTCGCGAACTGCTCCTCCACGACGGCGAGCTCGCCACAGAATGTCGGATATTGGCTGTACGAGATCGTCGAGGGATACCTGTTCGAGATCTCGCCAGAATCACCGTTCGCCTGTGCTGAGATGAAGAAGTAGGCCTGCTGCGCAAGGGTCAGCTCATCGATCGTGGTCGTCGGGGCAGCTGTCGTCGTGGGCGCGGCCGTCGTCGAGGTGGCCGCCGACGTGGTCGGCGCTGCAGTCGTGGCCGGCGACACGGTCGTACGCGGCACGGTCGCGGTGGTACTCGTCACCGCGGCTGCTGTGGTGACGATCGCGGACGTCGGGATCGACGTGGCGGCGTCATCTGAGCCGGTGGTGGATGAGCAGCCTGTGGCTGCTAACAGACCGATGATCAGAAAGGTCGCCCGCATGGCGCTGTACGGTAGCTGCCCCCGCACATAGGTCCCGTCAGGCTGTTCGGCGATGGGTCGACGGATGAGCTGACAGGGATGCGCGCTGCAGCTGTCCGAGCGCGCGTTCGGCGATGTCGCGTGGGACGTCGAACCACTCCGCGACCTCCCGCCACGTGACCGCTCCGCCGTCGAGCACCCGCCGGCGGACGAGTTCGTTGAGCGCGCGCTGTGGCACGAGCCGACGGCAGGTCTCCGCTTCGACGAGCGCTTCCTCTTTCGCCACCAGCGCAGGCGGAGCTTCCGCGCTGAACAGGATGTCGCGTTCGTCGTGCACGAGTTCATGCGCGAGCACAGCGCGCCGGTCGATCTGGTCCAGGCGGGCGTCGAGAGTGATGCGCCGCGATCCGTCGCCGAGATCCTCGATCTCGCCAGCGCGATCCGTGAGAAACGCCCACGCCAACTCCACGTGCGGCCGCCTACGCAGCTCCGCCCACACCCGCCATCCCCGCATGAGTGAACCATAACGAGGGGGTGTTACAGGGCCGGTCGCAACGTTGCAACGCCGCCGGGTGTCGTCAAGTAGCGTTGACAGTGGGCGGCCGAACGCGTGTTCGATCCAGGAGGTTCACGAGTGGCGCAGACGGCTATCGAATGGACAGAGGCGACGTGGAATCCGACAACCGGATGTGATCGCACCAGCCCGGGGTGCGATCACTGCTATGCACTGACGCTGGCGAAGCGCCTGAAGGCGATGGGCCAACCGAAGTACCAGAACGACGGCGACCCTGTCTCGAGCGGACCTGGCTTCCGACTCACGATTCACGAGGACGCATTGAACGTTCCGCGCACGTGGACGGCGGCGCGCAAGGTGTTCGTGAACTCGATGAGCGACCTCTTCCATCCGGACGTCCCCGAAGACTTCATCCGCCGCGTCTTCGACGTAATGGTGGACACTCCTCGTCACGAGTACCAGGTATTGACGAAGCGCTCGAAACGCCTCGCGCAGATGGCCCATCGACTGCCGTGGCCGCCCAACGTGTGGATGGGCGTATCCATCGAGAACCAGACGTATGCGTTCCGCGCCAACCACCTGCGCGACGTGCCGGCCGCAGTGCGTTTCGTCTCCGCCGAGCCACTCATCGGGCCGGTCGAGCTCGACCTCGACGGAATCGACTGGCTGATCGCCGGTGGCGAGTCCGGAGTAGGAGCGCGGCCGCTGGACATCGAATGGGTGCGCGCCCTTCGCGACGCGTGTCTCGAGCAGCGGGTGGCATTCTTCTTCAAGCAATGGGGCGGCCGGCATCCGAAGGCTGGCGGGCGAGATCTCGATGGAAGAACGTGGGGCGAGTATCCGCAGCCCCGCGTCGCCGCCTAGAGGTCGCCGAATCCGGGCAGCTGCGTATTACGCACCGATGCCAGCGAATTGCGCTTCGCGTAGCGCATGAAGCCGTGCGCGGCGTCATGGTCCGATGCGTGCACCATCCAGTACTGTCGCCGTCCCGTCTGCGGGTCGTTGACCTCCTGCGGGATCACGTACTGGTAGCCCAGATCCTCGAGTCGAGCGCAGTATCGCCAGAGCAATGACATTGGCGAGCGACCGTCCTGCCAATCCGGCAGCCAGACGTCGCGATCGCCCATGATTCGGTCCAGCGTCGTCGCTGCCGGTGGGAGCTGGTGCCTGGCTCGATCAGCCGGCCACAGCCGTCGGATCGCCTGCTCCAGGTTGAACAGCACCCACAGCTCGATCTTGCATTGCTTCGTGCCGGGCACGAACGGCTTGTAAGCCGCCAACGTCTCGATCGTCGACCAGGCGATCTCGGTGGAGTTCGGATCGATGAACGCGAAGCATGGCCGATCTACCGGGACGGCGCCGCTCGAAAGCAGGCTGACCACCTCGCGGTTCGAGTCGCCCGGATGAATGGTGGCTCTGTCGCCGTGGCGATGCCGGCCAACGGCCCCCCGTAGACGGCTCAGGCACACCTGGTCGAGCTCGAAGAGGTGCAGCTGCCGGAACGCACCACTGTCGAGCGCGACGAGCGCAGAGCCCGGGCGTAGCTCATCGGCGACGCGCACTGTCCCTTCGCCTGCGAACAGATCGAGGAACGTTCCTCCTCCTGCGACGCGCGGGTAGTTCACCAGGTAGATCCGGAGGACCTCGAGTTTGTCCAGGGTCCAAGCGCCGAACTCCCGAACCTGGTCGAGGTCGGATCTCGCACGCGAGACCCTTCGGCGCCGTTTGGCGGGCTGGGTCGGCTCGTGCTCGAACAACGGCACCTCCTCCCAGGGATCCGGCATGTCACAGCTCGGTGTCGGGCGGCGAAGGTTGTGGGCGGTTGACCCGACGGCCATCGCCCTTCGTACCGGGCGCCTTCTTCGCTGCCTTCGGACGCGGCTGTGCCGGAGCCGCGGGCGATGGTGGCTGCGGGCGGCTCGGCCGCTGGAACGGCACGACATCGCCACCCGCTGGCTCAACGATCTGTCGGAGCCTCGCGAGCTCAGCCTCGATGGCGTCCAGACGTTCGACGATGGGATCGCTGGTCGCCTCGGCGGGAAGCAGCTCCGGCTCGAGGCCGGCGAGCAGCCGGTTGAGCCAGTTCTCGCGCCACCCGAACTCGCGTCCGAGCTTCGCGACCTGTGCATGTCGTCGATCGCCGGGCCGTCCTGCCATCAGTCCACTCACGAACTTGTCGGACACCCCGGCTCGCACGGCCACCTTCAGGATCGAGGACTCGGTGCGGTTGACCGCATCGGTGACCCATCGACCGACCTCTTCCCATCTCTCCGCCAGATCACTCATCCGAGTGAATATCTGTAAACGGAATGCCGAACGCAACTCACGTTTACCGAACCTAGCCGAATGACACCCCTGTAACTAGCAGGACTTACCCAGATCTAGCAGGGCGGATAGTTCGGGAAACTTCCCGTTGACAACTTCGGGAAACTTCCGTAAGGTCGGCCACATGGCTCGACCCAAGGGACTGCACCTGAACGCAGCGGCGTTCAACGGTGTCCTCGCTCTCCGTCTCATGAGCCGCTCCGACGTGGCCGAAGCGAGCAAGCAGAAGCTCTCGTTCATCTCCGATCTCGCTGCCGGTCGGTACGGCGCATCGCCGCACACAGCGAAGGCGATCAGCGACGCGCTGATGGTCGACCCGGGTGTCCTGTTCCCCGAGCTCGTCGGCTTCACGGCCCCGGATCGGGCAGTGGCGTGATGGACGAGCGGCTGCCGATCGATCGGAAGCTCGCGCTGTCTGCAGTGGAAGCGGGGGAGCTCGTGGGCCTGTCCGAGACCTCCATCCGGCGGATGGTCCGTTCCGGCTTCCTGAAGTCGCTACCCGGCACCGATCGGCTCCTGATCGCTCGCGTCGAGCTGGACCGCTGGATGCGCGACGGCGTGCTCGGAGCCGCGTCGTGAGCGATCAGCAGGCCTTCGACTTCGCCGCGCCGACGACACGTCGCACGGATCCGCCGACCTCGCACGGCGCGGCGATCATCGCCATGCACGGCGCACGCACCCACCGTGCGGAAGCGCTCTCCGCGCTGTGGCGCGCCGGTGAGTCCGGGCTCACCGACTTCGAACTCGCGGCGATCGTCGGGACGAAACAGACGTCGGTGGGGAAGCGCCGACACGAGCTGATGTCGCTGGGTTTGGTAGCGCCGCTCGTTGTCGAGTGCGCGCCGGACAAGCGCGCTCCGCTCGGCGTGAGGCCGGTGACGCGCCCGTCCGACACCGGATCGCCCGCCCAGGTCTGGGTCATCACGGCGGCCGGCGTCGCGTACTTCGAACAGCACGGGCTCGGAGTGGCGTCGTGAAGGCGTTCGAGGTCCAGGCGATCGGTGGCCGGCTCGGCGGAGCGAGGGAACTGTTCGACGACGAGCAGCGTGCGCTCGGCTATGCCCGGTCCGTAGATCTGCGGTCGTGCGAGCAGGTGACGATCACCGGCCGGTCGATGCAGCCGGGGACGTTCGCGGTCCGCCACCTGTCATGGCAGCAGTCCGATGGTGACGGCTGTCGTGATACGGGGTGGCGGGCGTGGGTTGACGGCCGGTTCGTCGGTGCGGTCGACACGTGGCCGATCCCGAAGCCCGCGACGTCCGGACTGCGGGTCGGATCATGAACGAGAACATCGCCGGCGCGTACATCGTGCAGCCGGTCGTGACGAAGTGGGCGCACGACCCGTCCCGCCAGATCTTCCCGGGCATCCATGTGCCCGCGCACTGGTGCGTGTACCTCGGCGTGCACGTGCTGACGTTCGATTCGTTGGCGGACATGCGGACGTTCGCCGCGGCGATCAACGCCGCGGCGGACGAGATGGACCGAAGGACCCCCATACAGGATGAAGGCGAAGACCCCGACCGTGTCGAGGGTGATGTCGCACTGCAAGCCGCCGCCGACGCTGGCACAGGCGGTCTGCGTCGGAGCGGCGATGGTTCCGCAGGCCAGGACTGCGGCGACACGGCGCGCGAGCTGACATCCGCCACTGACGGTGTCCGGGCCAGCGATCGGCCCGGCACCACCGTGGGAGCGCGGTCGTGATCCGCCGCCTGATCCGTCGTCCGCGCCGGCTGCCGCTCGAGGTGATCGAGGCGCGTGCCCGGTGGGCAGAAACCATCGCGCTTGCCGACGCGCGTCTTTGGCAGCTGATCGAGACAGGCAAGCGGTCATGAGCGGGCGTCGTCTGTTCGTCGCGCTCGTCGCTGTCCCTGCGATCGGAATGGTCGGCCTCATCGACATGCGCGACCCGGCCACCATGAGCGAACCCGTTCTCGCTGACACGTTCCCGCCCGTCGTGTCGGCGATCGTCGAGCCCGCGACGCCTGGGATCCCACCCTCCCAGGCGTCGCGGCTCGACATCCCCACCGTGCTGATCCCGCCGGAGACGTTGGTCGCGCCGACATCGAGCTGGGTGCTGCCCGACCCGGTCCCGGCCGGACTGTGGGGACTCCCGTTCGCACCCGACGGCCTCGACGAATGCGCCGAAGCATCCTGGTACCGGCAGCAGTGGGGCCTCCCCGATGTGTTCGACGGGATCGCGTTCCGCGAGTCGCGGTGCATCGCCCGCGAGGACGTCCGCACCTCGTGCTGCGTGAGTCGCTACCAGCTGTACGTCCGGCTGCATCTGCGCGACGACACCCTCCGGCTCCGCTACGAGGCGTGCGAAGTGTTCGACGAAACCGACCTCGACGGGCCGCAACCGATCGAGCAACAGCGCGCGGCGTGCGCCACACGCGCGCTGTTCGACCTCGCTGGCCTGGCGCCTTGGAGGCTGCCATGAACGTTGCCCGCATCATCACGCGTGTCGCTGTCTGCTGGCTCGTCGTCTCTGTCGTCGCCGGCGTGCTCATTGGCCGACTGATCGCCGTCGGTGACCACTACCGCGACATCGAAGGCGACGGCCCGCTCTAACGAAATCGCTCGCCGCAGCTGCCGACTCGCTCCGGCACGGCTGAGCAGTCGGCCCCTGGCGGCGTCGCCCCCGCCGTCCGGGGGCCGATCCACCCCCGAAAGGAACCCCCGATGGACATCACCACCACGATCACTGTCGACGACCTGCATCCGCGCACAAGCCGCCACTTCGCCCGCCGGCCGGACGGACTGTTCCACGTCAACCTCGGCGGCCGCCGCACCGACCGAGACGGCCTCGCGCTCGTCGGCTACTTCACCGCCGACGACTGCCGCACCATCGCCGACCGATTCAACGAGGCCGCGGCCGAACTCGACGCCGCGGACGTCCGCGAGGACGCCATCGCCCGCGCTGAGCGCCGTCTGGAAACCGCACTGTTCTCCGGGGATGCCGCGTGACCCTGCTCGCCCCGACTGACGAGCGCGCCGCGGCGATCCAACGTGGCCGCGCGCGTGCCACGGCCGAGATCGAGCTCGCCATCGCGGATGCCCGCGCCGCGATCGCGCGTGGCATCCCGGAGATCGTCGAGTCTGGTGGCGCGACCGGGAACCGGTTGCTCGTCCCGGCGCGGCAGATGGCCGTCGGGATGCTCGCGTTCATCGAGGACTCGTTCGCCCGCGCGCAGAACAGGCCGCTGCCGTGACGCTCGTCGACACCCAGCGCGACGAATGGTTGTCGTGGCGGCGTGACGGTGTCGGCGCGTCCGAGGTCGCCGCGATCGTCGGAGTGTCACCGTTCTCCACGCCCTACCAGGTGTGGCTGTCGAAGACCGCCGGCGTCGAGTTCGACGAGACAGAACCGATGCTGTGGGGCAACCTGCTCGAGACCGTGATCCTCGACGAGTTCGAGCGGCGCACCGGAATGCACGTCGCCGGCCGCCAGCTCCGTGCCGTCCACCCCGTCCATGGGCATCATCGAGCGACGCTCGACGCGTACGCCGGCGACCACCGCGACGTCGCGCTACTCGACGCCCTCTCCGCCGTCGAGGTGAAGAACACCTCCGACTACTCGTGGACCGAGGTGCCGCTCCACTACTACCTGCAGGGCCAGTGGCAGCTGCACGTCACCGGCCTCGATCTCGTCGTGTTCGCCGTCCTCCACGCCGGCACCCGGTTGGAGCTGTACGAGATCGAACGCGACGCCGACGACATCGGTGTGCTTGTCGACGCGGTCGACCGGTTCTGGTTCGATCACGTGCTCGCCGGCGTCGAGCCCGAGGTGGTCGGACGTGACCTGTCGGCCGCCCGCGCTGCACACGCCACCGCGACGGCGGGTTCACGGCTGGACGCTGACGAGACGATCGTCGATCTCGTCGCCCAGCTCCGCGCCGCACAGGCGACGGCCGACGACGCCGTCGAGTACGTCGACCAGTTGAAGGCCCGCCTGATCGGCCGCATCGGCGCCCACGAGCTCATCATCGACCCGGCGACCGGCGATCCGCTCGTCACCTACCGGGCTTCACGCACGTTCGATCTCGACGCCGCGGTCGACGCTCACTACGCAGCGGCGGACGCGGCGACGGTCACCGTCCGCCAGCTCGACGTCGACGCGTTCAAGAAGGCGCTCGGCCGCAAGACCGTCGACACCTTCATGCGGCCCGGCGGCTCACGCCGCCTGCTGTTCCCGACCCGAAAGGACACCTGACCGATGGACTCCGACCGCCCCTACCGGTTCACCGACTGGCTCGCCGATCACCGCAACGGTGTCGCCGACGCCGACCTCACCGACGCGTTCCGTGAACTGGCCGAGCGCTGCGGCCGCACCGGCAAGGCCGGCGAGATGACGATCAGGATCAAGATGTCACCGAAGGGCGACATGCTCGCCGTCACCGACAGCCTCGCCGTCAAGCTCCCGGTCGAACTCGAGGAGCGCCTCTACTGGGTCGACCTCGAAGGAAACCTGACCCGCCAGCATCCGCTGCAGCCGCGGCTCACCCGCCCGGACGGGACCGCGCCCGACAACATGCGCGTCGGTCCACCCCCGGAGACGCCCGCCACCTGACCGCGGCGCGCCCGCGCGCCACCACATCGACCACAAGCCCGAGAGGACCACCCCATGCCCAGCACCAACAGCGACGTCGACGACTTCGCGCCAACCACCGAAGCACAGGCCATCATCGACTTCGCCGTCGCACAGCTCGCCACCGCACCCGAAGTGCTCGATGTCGGCGACGGCCCCGGCGTCGTGTCGTTCCTCGTCCCCGACGGATACCGGCGCGAGACCACCGACCTCGTCGACTACGCGGCCGGCCCGCGCCGCAAGACCGGCAGCGACGTCGTGATCGACACCGAGAGCATCATCGCCGTCCTCCAGCGCCACGCGAACGAGTCGACCGTCGTCTACGTCCAGCCGGAGAGGATGACCGCCCAAGCCGTGCTCGACGATCACGCGACGGCCGGACCGGGCTGGCGACAGCACCGCACGACGCTTCGCTGGCAGCCGACCCCGTCGTGGCTGCGCTGGCAGGCGGCACATCGCAAGATGCTCGCCCAGGACGACTTCGCCGAGCTCGTCGAGGACGGCCTCACCGAGATCTCGCGCCCGGCAGGCGCCGATCTGCTCGAGCTCGCCCAGTCGATCCGTGCCACCACCAACGCGTCGTTCCGTTCCGACCGGCGCCTCGTGTCGGGCCAGGTGCAGCTGTCGTACGTGGAGGAGATCGACGCCCGCGCCGGCGCCGACGGGCAGATGACGATCCCGCAGTCGATCACCCTGATGCTCGCCCCGTTCCACGGGTCGACGCATCGCGAGGTGTTCGCCCGGCTCCGCTACCGGGTCAACGGCGGCAAGCTCACGCTCGGCGTGATCATCGACCGCATCGAAGAGGTGCTCCTCGAGGCGATCGAGGACGAGGTCACGAAGATCCGCACCACCGTCCCACACGTGCCGGTCGTCTACGGGACTGTCGGCTGATGGCCCGCCTCGCCAACCAGCCCACCGCCGCCACGACCACCGCGACTCCGGGCACGTCGGTCGTGCGCGCACAGCTGAAAGCGCTCGACGGTGCAATCGCCCGCGCTGTCCCGACCGGGATGTCGCCCCAACGTTTCCAGCGGGTTGTGCTCACCGAACTCTCGAAAAACCCGAAGCTCGAGCGCTGCGCATCCAAGACGGTCCTCGGAGCCGTGATGACCGCCGCCCAGCTCGGCCTCGAGTTCGGGCCCCTCGGCCAGGCCTACCTCGTCCCCTACAAGGACGTCTGCACCCTGATCGTCGGCTACCGCGGCTACATCGATCTCGCGCGCCGCTCCGGACAACTCCGCTCGATCGTCGCCCGCCCGGTCCACGCGAACGACATGTTCGACTTCGAGTACGGCACCGACGAACGACTCCGTCACCGCCCCGCCGACGGCGATCGAGGCCCGATCGTCCGCTACTACGGCGTCGCGCTGCTCGCCGACGGCGGCCAGGTGATCCACGTGATGTCGCTCGCCGACATCGCGAAGTACCGGGCCCGGTCGAAGGCGTCGGACAACGGGCCGTGGATCACCGATCCCGAAGCGATGTCGGCCAAGACCGTCATCCGGAGGATGGTGCCGTGGCTGCCGATGTCGGTCGAGGCCGCGCAGGCGATCGAGACCGACGAGCAGGTGATCTCCTGGGACGGCGAAGAGACCACCGTCGACCTCGACACCGACGAGATCATCGACGTCGAGTCGAGCGAACCGACCGACCAGCCCGCGGCCCCGCAGGCGGAACCTGGACCCGTGGACGAGCCCGGCGAATCCGCATGAAGGCGCCGGACGACCGCGCCGGCACGCAACCGCGGCCATGGCGTTGCACGATGGCCAGCGCGCTGTTCTGCCCGCTGCACGGTGCGTGCACCTGCGGTCGGGACAGCAACGGTTGCCCGCTCCACGCGCCCACCTCCGGCCATCCGTCGAACGAGGCGGTTCTCGTCCCGTGAACGACCCACTGCTCTCGTTCCTGCGCCGCGCGTTCGGTACCGGGCCCTCGCTGTCGCACCGCGAGCAGTCCGCTCCGAACTGGCGGGGGGACGGACACGACGACCACCGGATCACTGCCGCCGCCGCGAACCTCCGCAACGAACACCAACGGCGAGGCCGACGATGACGGCGACGGTCACAGACCTGTTCTGCGGCGCCGGCGGGAGCTCGCTCGGCGCCGAGCTCGCGGGCGCGCAGCTCGTGATGGCCGCGAACCACTGGCAGACCGCGATCGATGTCCACCAGGCCCACTTCCCGGACGCCGGCCACGACTGCGCCGACATCTCGCAGGCCGACCCGCGCCGCTACCCACGCACGGACATCCTGCTCGCCTCCCCGGAGTGCACGAACCACAGCCAGGCGCGCGGCGTCAGCCGCAAGCGTCAGGACCCGTCCCTGTTCGACTCGGCCGATCTGTCCGCCGAGCGGTCGCGGGCCACGATGTGGGACGTCGTCCGGTTCGCCGAGCAGATGCACTACGCGGCCGTGGTCGTCGAGAACGTCGTCGAGGCGACGAAGTGGGTGCTGTGGCCCGCGTGGTACCAGGCGATGCAGTCGCTCGGCTACCGGGCCACGATCCTGTCGCACAACTCGATGCACCACGGCGTGCCACAGTCGCGCGACCGGATCTACGTCGTCTGGGTCCGCGACGGCCTGCGGCCGAACCTGGAGTTGGAGCACACGGCGTGGTGCTCACGCTGCGACCGCGCCCGCCCGGTGCGGCAGGCGTGGAAGCAGGGCCGCCGCGTCGGCCGCTACCGCCAGCAGTGGACGTGGTCGTGCACCACGTGCGGTGCCACCTGCGAGCCAGCGACCGAGGCAGCAGCCACGATCATCGACTGGGCGCTCGACTGCCCCCGCATCGGTGACCGCGCGCGACCGCTCGCCCCCGCGACGCGCGCCAGAATCCTCGCCGGCCTCGAGCGGTACGGCTGGACAGCGATCACGACATCGGGCGCCGGGAACGTGCACGAACGCACCCCCGGCAACCGGGCGCGCTCGGTCGACGAGCCACTCGCCACCCAGCAGACGACCGCGACCAGCGCCCTGGCCACCCCGCCTGGATTCCTCGTCGGCACGAACCGCACGACGCACGGGCATCGCCTCCATCCCCTCGACGCACCGCACCCCGTCGTCTGCGCGTCCGATGATCGGCTCTCGCTCGTCGTGGCCATGCGCGGGACCGATCGCAGCCACGTCGAGTCGGCCGCCCAGCCGGTCGACCGTCCGCTTCGCACCGTTTTCGGCGAACGGTCTCCACGCCGGCCTTGTGGTCCGGAACTACGGCAACCGTGGTGGCAACCCTGGTCGACACGTCACACCGGCCTCGGAGCCGGTGCGGACCGTCACCACCCAGCCCGGGATGGCGCTGCTGATGCGCAACAACACGGACTCCGGACGTGGAGAGATGTGCACGCCTGTCGAGCAACCGGCGCGGTCGATGACCACGAAGGGCCACCAGTCGCTGCTCGTGCCCTACAACCGCACAGCGAGCGCCCAGCCCGTCGAGCAGCCGACACCCACCATGACGACGCACGACCGCGCCGGCCTCGTCGACCCCGCAACGATCGTCGACGACTGCGGGTTCAGGATGTTGGAGCCGTACGAGGTCGCCGCGGCGATGGCGTTCCCGCCCGGCTACATCCCGCGCGCTCTCCCGAAGAAGGACCAGGTGAAGCTCGCCGGCAACGCCGTGACGCCGCCGGTGATGACGTGGATCGTCGGCCGGCTCCTGCAAGCCCTCGAGGTCGCGGCATGAACGCCGGCCCGGTGATCGTCCTGATCGTCATCGTCTGCCTTGGCCCGATCCTGGCGGTCGGGATCTTCCCGGGCCTGCACGAATACCTGCGCCGTCACGATCCGAGCTGCGACGACACCGCCACGACGGAGGCCGGAGATGCTGGCGCGTGACCACCGAACTCACGTTCACCGAGATCTCCGAGCGCCAGCTCCGCTGGATGCTCCACACAGCGCTCGGCGACGAAACCCGCGTCGCGGTCGTCGCTGTCGATCGGGAGAACGAGCTGCTCCGCCGACGGCTCGCCGACACGATCTCGAACGTCGAACACGAGCGACAGATCCGCGAGCTCCACGCCGCGTACCAGCAGAAGATCCGGAAACTCGGCGGAACTCCATGACCGCGGACGCCACGCGACGTCGCGCCACGGAGTCGGAGTGCCAGCGGACGATCATCGACGCGGCGGGGCTCGCCGGTTGGATGTGCCACGCCGAGCGTCCCGCGGTGCGCCAATCGGGACGGTGGTCGACACCGATCGCCGGTCATCCAGGCTTCCCCGATCTCGTGCTTGTCCACCCTGCGCGCGGGATCCTCACGTTCGTCGAGCTGAAACGGCGGCCCAACAAGGTCGAACCTGCGCAGGCGCGCTGGCATGGTGCGCTCGCTGCGATCGGCGCGGACGTCCGTGTCTGGTACGTCCCTGACGACCTCGACGAGATCCTCCAGTTCCTGACCCGAGGTGCTCGGCCGTGACGCCCGCTGCACGTGCCGTCCTCGCACGCCTGCAGGCGCTCCCGCGCCCGCCGATCGAGGTGTGGGAAGCCCACCTCGCCCACGTCTGCGCGGACTGCGGCGGAACGATCCCCGCCGGCGACCGGCTCGGCTACCGCACCCGCGACGGCCGCTACGTCCACCCCGACGGCTGCCCACAGGAGCCCGCATGAACACCGCCCACATCATCGAACTGATCGACGCCGAACTCGCCGTCCTCGACGCCCAACGCTGGGCGCTCATCGACGCACGCGCGCTCCTCGCCGAACCAGCCAGTCCGGCCGTCCCTGAACCGAAGCCAGCGACGCCGACCCCCCCCGGTCACAGACCGCGCCGAAACCCTCGACCCGCAGACCGAAGTACGACCTCGCGCAGGTCGCCGACACAGTCCGGGCCGCGATGACTGCCGGCACGCCGATCTCACGCGCCGTCGCCGACCGATTCCGGGTGACGACAGCGATGGCCGGCTACCTGATCAAGAACGCCCGCACCGCGGGGCACCTCCCTGCCAGCACGACACAGCCGACCCAACGCGCGACGCCACCGGCTGCCGCACCGACAGCCCGCGCGGCGGTCACCGATGTCGTGTTCGACCTCGACGCCGCACGGGCAGCGATCGAAAGCAGCAGCACCGGATGACCGGCGGCCGGATCACCGTCCGCGACCTCATCGAGCGGCCGACCTGGATGGAACTGGCTGCGTGCCGCGACATGGACACCACCCGGTTCTTCCCACCATCGGCGCTCAACGGTCGCCACCATGAACGTGGCCCCGGCGCCAAGGTGCGAGCGCTCGAGCAGGTCGCCGTCGCTGTCTGCCGCACGTGCGACGTCCAGATCGAATGCCTCGCCTACGCAGTGAACAACCGCGAGGACTACGGCATCTGGGGCGGCCTCACCGAACACCAACGCCTCCGGCTCCGCCGAACCCGGAGAACCGCATGAACGCCGACGACGAATGCATCCACGGACTCGGCACCGTCGCCGCGTGCGTCATCTGCAACGGCAGAGCCGAACAGGAACACCGAGCTCGGCTCGCAGCCGACGGAGCCGAGTTCACAGCGCGCTTCGAAAGCGTCTGCCCGGCGTGCACGACCACCTGCGAGATCGGTGACCGGATCGTCCACGTCGCTGGCGGCTTCTACGTCCACATCGGATGCGCCCTATGACCGACCCCATAGTTCTCGCTCCGAACCTCGCCCTGCCCATCGAGGCCGTGACGGAGACGTTCGGCATCCTCGGCATCAAGGGCTCGGGGAAGAGCACCACGGCGAAGCTGCTTGTCGAGCAGCTGACCCGCGCCGGCCAACAGTGCGTGATCGTCGACCCGCTCGCCGTGTGGTGGGGCCTGAAGTCGTCACGCGACGGAACGTCCGAGGGGCTGCCGTTCACGGTGCTCGGCGGCGATCACGCTGATGTGCCGATCACGTCCGAGGTCGGCCAGGTCGTCGCCGACCTCGCGACCGACGACGCCGCGCCGCTGATCATCGACCTGTCCCGGATGCGCAAGGCCGAGCAGCGCCGGTTCATGACCTCGTTCGTCGAGCAGCTCTACCACCGCAACCGGCAGCCGCTCCACCTCGTGATCGACGAGTGCGACCTGTTCATCCACCAGCGCCAGATCAAGGGCGAGGAACGCCTCGTCGGCGCGATGGAGGATCTCGTGCGTCGGGGCCGCGTGAAGGGCATCGGCGTCACCCTGATCTCGCAGCGGCCGGCCAGCGTCCACAAG
>Ga0207712_10000220_pt1 | contig 56554 bp, 49 predicted proteins | sample KBSS44metaG_FD_184402 | JGI IMG/M metagenome (GOLD analysis project Ga0207712, IMG submission 184402) | Switchgrass rhizosphere microbial communities from Kellogg Biological Station, Michigan, USA - KBS S4-4 metaG (SPAdes) (version 2) | ecosystem: Host-associated > Plants > Roots > Rhizosphere...
GATCTTTCTTCGTTCTAGTGCTTTGTATTCACTGTTATCATCCACCAAGCGCAGTTTTTGCGGCTGAATTTGAGTCGCAGAACTAGGCACAATCAACTGTGCTTCATCAATCAACCAGTTAATCCCTTCACTGCGCATCAAGCGGCTTAAAAATGCGTAGTCACTTTCGTTACTCTGCATGAGGAATGGTCGGATATCGTAATCTTTTTTCAGTCCACTTTTATCAAGGCTTAGACTGGAGGCAAAGAGTGGGCTTTTGTCTTGCCATTCTTTAAACAGCGTTTCTATGACTTGCACAACCGACTTATTCATAAACACTCAGCTGTTACGGCGTTTATGCCACAGTGAAGTGGCATCTTCAAGTTTGAGTTTATATAGCGTCAGTGCACCATCACTCTGCCCTTGTGCTGCTTCAGTAATCACCCCTGTAACTACGAAACAGCTGTCCATGATCTGTGACTTGATCAATGGCCACTTGGCTACCAATGAATTGTTTAAGCGGAATCATTGCTGAAGTGGCAAGGCAAATCAGTTCAACAGACACACCTTGGTTAAGACCATGTTGTCCATCGATACGTTGTAAGAAGACTTGGTTGTTTAAGTCTGTATTTGTAAATTGGATATGCAAAGCTCGTTTTTGTGCGTTTAGTCCAAGCTGATCCAATATTTTATAAATGCTATTTACTAAGCTGTTCATTTGAATGAGTTAATTATTATTAAAAAATATGTTTAGATTATAATCATAAGTCAAAATTCTGTCATTTTTAATTTTGTAAAACTCTTTGATTAGGGTGTTGAATCAATTAACTCTAATAACTCCGCATCAAGCAATGACTGAGTAAAAATATTCCAAAAATCTTCAAATTTCTCGGGAATATCATCTAAATTTGCAAACTGAATCCCAGATCGTTCATTCTGCCAATTTTGTGCCAGCTTCATACAAGCATCAGCCAAAATAGGTTGATTCAAATACAAAAACTTAGTCAAAACCAAACCATCTCTTTGACATTCACTTTTCAATATTTCTATGGCATAAAGTTTTGCAAAAATATCCGAAAATGATGGATGCTTGAGTAAATAGGTCAAATCAAATATATCTTTATAGCGCGGGTTCACAATACATTGGTGTAACTTCCATGCAATTTGCGTAGCTAAAGATGGGGTTTGTGCCAATCGGAAGTCCTTACCAACAAAAGGATGATAAATAAGTCTGTTGTGAATATCTTGAATTTCAAGATTAAATGAAACATCAATATCTATTTCAGTTTTTTGCCCATTCACCCATGCGATAATATTTGTACTGACTGTTGGAAAGTCTTCTGCCATTACATACTCCAACTCCCACCAATAATTATCTTTCGAAAATGGTTCATAACGAATACCATCATTAAAATCTACAGTTGTTAAGTAGCACATCCATTCATTCAAATGATCCTGAACAAAATGTCGATCGATTAATGGTTTTAAACAAACCCAATCTAAATCTTGTGGTTTACGTTCAATATGCGCAGGAAAATATTGCCGAGTTAAGAAACTTCCTTTTAGCATAAAAGGAAAGTACTGGTGGCTTTCTGCAAAACGTCGAATCAGGCCCTCACAAGCCTTTTGCTTTATTTCATTCATTTACATTCTTCTTTATCTATGTCTATTTAAGATAACCATCCATGATCTAACATGATATTGGTATCATAAATACAAATCTCAAATCTTTCTTTAGCAATCACTCTATGTTGGTTTAATAATGCTATGTACAACAACTCTAAGCGTTTCAAGAAAAAATCTGCTGTTCCTGTTTCGCGTAATGTTAAAAATCGAAAGTTCTCATGGCGTTTTAAAGCATTTTGAGACAAGTGTGCTTGATGATGCTCACATAGTTGTTTAAGTTCAAAAGCATCTCTACCTTCAATCAAAGCATGCCATTCATAATAATAAATAGACTGTTGATCTGTTTGAGAATCTTGAAATGGAAGTTCAATTTTGGTTCGGATAATTTGAATATTCTGTTGTTCAAACGCCTTGATCCAAGGCACAATATCCTCAAGGACAGTGCTTAAATCCGCTGAGTAAACACATTTAGAGAGCATAATCTGTTTAGAATACATACCACGGGCAAGTATAATTTCAAGAGGCTTAGCATCTAACTGTTTACACATCGTTTTAAACTGATGGTACATCACTGGACTTTTAATATCCGCTGTCAGATGCACTTCAAATTCTTGTTTTTGCATCTATAATTACTTAACCGTTTTCTTTTAACCTTTCTTCACTAAATAATGAAATTCCTTATTTCCGGCATCATCTAGCACTTCTTCTTGTAAAATCAACTCATGACCGAGATGCATACAAAATTTAGGAATGTCCCAAGAAGTTGAATTATCAGTTGCAAATACTTCAACGACATCACCTGATTTAGATTTACGAATTGCTTGATGCAACATCATTACAGGCTCAGGACAACGTAGTCCACGCGTGTTTAATTGAATGCTTGCTGTAGGCATCGGTTCAGACATTATCTATTCTCAAAAAGAAGCGAAATCAATCAATAATTTTAACACAAACTCAAATAATGAATAAGGCTTGCAATATATCTATAATATGACACATACATTCATCTATTTACCTTATTTAATAGATAGACATCTGTGTTTTCTTCGGTATGATAAAAAAACATTTACTAGATATTAAGCGTCTTTAGGAAAGATCATGCACGAGGAATCAGGCCCATCGTGGGGAATGCGTGGCTTACGCAAATGGTTAGGAACAGCGCCAGAAACCCGAGATGAACTGCTAAAATTAGTACAAGATTCACGTCGTTTTTTAGAACCCGATACTGTTGCAATGTTAGAAGGCGTATTAGACCTTCCTGCAACAAAAATCCGTGAAGTCATGACTCCGCGCACAGCGATGGTCAGTTTACAAGAAGATGATCAACTTCTTGATATTTTAGATATTCTTATTGAATCTGCACATTCACGTTTCCCTGTTTTCTCTTCTGATCAGCCTGAAAACGTGGTGGGTATTTTACTTGCTAAAGATCTTTTACCCTTTTTAACTGATCGTTCATCTGTTGTCGATGTGCATGCATTAATGCGTCAGCCATTATTTGTCCCAGAAAGTGCACGTTCCGACCAAGTTTTGAGAATGTTAAAAAACACTCAAACCCATATTGCCATTGTAATTGATGAATATGGTTCAACAGCAGGTCTCGTCACTTTAGAAGATATTCTGGAAGAGATTGTCGGCGAAATTGAAGATGAGCATGATAACGTTGACGAAGAAGCGCAATTTATCATTCCAGATACAGCCCATACCACAGCCAATACATGGATTGTGCAAGCACTTACACCAATCGAACATTTTAACAATGTTTTAGATGCTGAATTTCCTGACGATGAAGTAGAGACTATGGGCGGATTACTGCTTCAAGAAATTGGTCTAGTGAGTGATCTTCAAGGCCAAGTGGTTGAGCTTGAGGATTGGGAATTTACAATTATTGAAGCAGATGCACGCACTATTCATCTGATTCGAGCTGTACATAAATGAGAGCATACTTTGACAAGCTGTTAAATTCATCACAACAACAAAAACAGCTGCCCTTCATTTTCCCATTATTGATTTCGTTAATGTCAGGCGCAGTGTTCAGTTTAGCACTGGCGCCTTATTACTGGTGGTGGTTGGCAATTTTATCGCCTGCCCTGCTATATGCTTGCTTAAAAGGCCGTACACCACGCCAAGCATTTGCGATTGGCTTAAGCTATGGCTTTGGTCTATGGTTTGTTGGCGCATTCTGGCTCTATACATCGATTCATGTGTATGGAGATACCAATGCAGTATTGAGTGTCTTGATGATCGCCATCATGGCCATTGTCATGGGGCTTTTTACCGCGATTCAGACTTGGGTATATCGTAGATTCTTTCCTGAAACGCCATTAACTTTCGCTCCTTTGTGGGTGATCTTCGAATGGTCAAAGACTTGGGTCTTTACGGGTTTTCCTTGGTTATTTGCAGGTTACGCATTCACTGAACGACTTTTAGATGGCTATGCTCCACTGTTTGGTGTGTTTGCAGTATCTTTTGTCGTGATTATCCTTGCTTGTGCATTGGTTGAAATTTTAAATAGAAAAGTCTTTTGGATCTTTCCTGCAATCATTTTAATCCTTGGCGCATGGGGCGCATCGTTTATCACTTTCGTACAACCGAAAGCAGAAAAGCCGCTCTCCGTTTCTTTGATTCAAGGCAATATTCCGCAAGATTTAAAATGGTTAACTGAATATCAGATTAAAACCTTAGAAATTTACGTTAATTTAAGCCGTACTGAATGGGGGCGTGATCTGATTGTTTGGCCAGAATCCTCGATTCCGCTGTTCCAAACAGATATTCAACAATTCTTGGATATGATGGATCAACAAGCCAAAAGTTCAGGCACAGCATGGGTAACCGGTATTCCTTATTGGGACTTAAAAGAGTCACAGAAAAATGGCTATCCAATGTACTACAACAGTATGATGGCTTCTGGCGCAGATTCTTCAGGCTTATATAAAAAGCAACGTCTGGTGCCTTTTGGTGAATATATTCCACTTTCAGGATTATTGGCTTGGGTATTACCTGCGCTACAAAATGATCCATCCATGAGTGGATTTTCCCAAGGTGCATCCAATCAAAAACCTTTTAATATTAAAGGACATGATTTAGCTGCAGCCATTTGTTATGAAGTGGCCTATCCGAATCTCACTCGACGTAATGCGATTAATAGTGACTTTTTAGTGACTGTTTCTAATGATGCTTGGTTCACTGGTACAGCAGGCCCATTACAACATCTTCAAATGGTGCAAATGCGTGCCAAGGAAAATGGACGTTGGTTTATTCGTGCTACCAATACAGGCGTAACAGCATTTATTGACCACAATGGGCATATTGTAAAACAAGCCCCTGTAGATCAAAAAGCTGTGCTTCGTGGTGATTTACCTGCCATGCAAGGTGAAACTTGGTACACCCGCTTTAGTGACTATCCTATTTTATTGCTATCCCTATTATTATTAATTTTAGGCTGGATCTATCGACCTAAAGCAGTCGATATTAGCTTTAAATCTAGACGTTAATGCTTGAATCCCTCATCTCTGGTTTAAGGAGATGAGGTCAGCTTCAACAAAGCGCTTGATTCAATGATTAAAGTAACTTTGTTCCCAATGGCACATTTGCATCAGGCACACACAACGTCACATGCCCATCTTGATTATGAAAACCCGTCACTAAACACTCTGATTGAATCGGCCCAATTTGCTTTTTTGGAAAATTCACAACAGCAACCACAAGCTTCCCAATTAAATCTTCAGGTTGATATAGGTTGGTAATTTGCGCACTCGATTTCTTTATACCGAGTGCTTCGCCAAAATCAACATGCAAAATATAAGCAGGCTTACGCGCTTTCTCAAACACTTCGGCTTGAATAATTTTTCCTACCCGTAACTCTACTTTAAGAAAGTCATTCCATTCTATTTGTTGCATTGCTGAGTCCTCGTATTTTTATCAGTTCATCTCAAGAGATAAAATCATTTTAGATAAATTTAAAGCGATCAACCTTATACAAAACAGACAAATGATCCTGTTAAAAAGACAATCATGTTCAATCCAAACCCTATCAAAACGAAATTGAAAATATTTTCGACGCATTTTTTATTATATTTTTTTCAAGTTTATGCTAAATTATTTTCGCTGATCATAAAGCCGTAAACGTTTACGTCAATCAACGTGCCAACATATCTCCAACAAGGCTTGGGGCTATTTTTAATCAAAATTTTAATATTTTGATGCGGCACTGGCGTTTGTTGGTTTACGGAGTAAAAAATGCAAAATTCTAAATCGTCTTATTTTAATTTTAAAAAGATTCCACATCGCTATGCAGCGATTGTTTTACCTTTGTTACTGTCTATTATCATGACATTTATTGTTTCATGTATCAGTACATTCAGAAGCATGGGGTTTGAGAATTTTTCGCTATATACATGGCTTTCAGCTTGGGGGATTTCTTGGCTGATTGCCTTTCCAGTGTTACTTTTTATCTTACCTATTGTGCGCAAAATCACCATGAGCCTTGTTCAACCGACTTAGTTGAATAAACCTGAGTCATTAAATTGTAGTGCAAAAAAAACCGAGGATTACACCTTCGGTTTTCCATGATATTTCAACTAAAGTTGAGTCACCAAATAAGACATCATTGCAGCTAAAAATAACATTGGCACATAACGATATGAACGTACTAAATATTGTTCTAATAATGATGAGAATTCAGTTTTTAACTGAAATACTGTCAAATTTAAGGCATTATAAAAACTAATAATAGATAATGCACTAAATACGCTAATCGCCATAAAACCAATCATGATCTGGCTATTGGCATCGGCAACTTGCCAAATATTGAGAAAAAACTGGCTAATCGGTAATAGGCTCAAAATTAAAAGAACAGATTTGAGCATAGTCCAATGAAATTGGCTGATTTCATCTGGTAATAATAATGCTTTCATCTCATCCTCCTAAGCAATTCAGATTGCCCTGAGAACTATTATGCAAGCTTTTAATTAAATAAAAAGTCTATTTTTATACACAATTTAACTTTCTTGTAACTATTAAATATGGGAATAATTCTTATTATAACTCTCAAACATCGTTATTTTAAATAGCTGTTATATTTCAATAAATTAAATACGCTTTAGCAAACAAGAAAGATTATCACTTCACACAAGATTTATTAACTCGATTAAATGAAGTGATTAATCCCATAAATAATAACTTAAATAATCTTCAATTAAGGTTGGTAATAAATATCTGCATCATTTCCTTCACCACCTTGTTTACCATCGGCACCAAAAGAATATAAATCAAATTTACGACCTTCAGAACCAGGGATCACATATTGAATATCATTTTCCCAACTGTCTTTCGGATAACCACCTTTAACATAACCACCAGGTAACCAGTTTTTAGCTGTTGCAGGTTGATTTACAAGCGCGTCTAACCCACCATCTTGGCTTGTCGGATAACGCCCATTGTCCAGTTTATACTGGTCTAAAGCACCCGCTACACCTTTTAATGCAATTTTAGTGGTGTCAACTTTGGCTTTTTCACCGCGTCCCATCACATTGGGTACGATCAATGCTGCAAGTACGCCTAAAATAACAATCACAACCATCACTTCAATTAAGGTAAAACCTGACTGACGAGTCCTATTCATCTTTCGTTGCATCTGCTTACTCTCTATATATTCTTTATAAAAATAATTGGCTTAAATCATATTGTTCATATTGACGATTGGCAACATGACTGCAATCACAATAACCAAAACAATACCAGCCATAAACACCAACATTAAGGGTTCCAATAAAGCCAATAATGTTGAAATAAACGAGGATACTTCTCGATCCTGCATATCTGATGCACGGCTTAACATTCGATCTAACTCACCCGAAGCTTCACCGCTTTTAATCATTTGTACCATCATCGGTGGGAAATAACCACAACGCTCCAATTGTGTTGCAAGATTTCCACCTTCTGTGACTTTCTCTGCTGCAATATTAACAGCATCTCGTATCACCCAATTGCTACTCACCGCTGCTCCAATTTTCAAAGCATCGACCAATGGCACGCCTGATTGGGTAAGAATAGATAAGGTACTGGCAAAACGCGCTGCATTTATACCACGAGATAATTTACCAAATAATGGCAATCTGAGTGTTAAACGATCAAAAGCATAGTGCCCAGCAGAAGTTCGTAGGAACCGAATCAATAAAAAGATCCCAACCACACTAAACACCAGCATAAAGGGCCAAGCCTGCCGAATAATCTCACTGGCTTTCATTAACGCCACAGTGATCCATGGCAAGGCTTGCTTACTTTGGTCAAAGGTTTTAACAATGTCTGGAACAACATATGTCATTAACCCCATCACAATCGCAAAAGACATAAACATCAGAATGATTGGATAGATCATCGCACCTTGAATTTTCTTTTGCATGGCAAATCGGTTTTCGGTGTAATCAGATAATTGATCTAAAATTAAATCTAAATGCCCTGAACGTTCACCCGCGGCAACGGTCGCAATATACAAATCTGGAAAGCGTCCTGTTTGTTGCATCGCTTGAGCCAAAGAGTGCCCTTCAAGCACTTTTGAACGTGCTGAGAGTAAAAGATTTTGTACATGCACTTTTTCACTTTGTTTGGCAACTGCTCGTAATGCTTCCTCTAAAGGAATTGCAGCAGCGACCAAAACAGAAAGTTGACGTGTCATTAAAGCCAGATCATAAGCCGAGAATTTACGTTGAAAAAATCCTGAACTTTTATTTTTATCTTTTTGTTCAACAGCATCCACCGTGACAGGAATCAATTCCTTGTCCCGTAGTTGTTGTCGAATCTGGCGTGCGGAATCTCCCTCTAACACGCCTTTTTGCTGCTTTCCTGAAGCATCAATTGCAGTAAATTGATATGCTGGCATTATTATGCTCTAGTTTTCCAAAATTTTTTGATTACGCTGTTGCGTCATACCCTATAAATCATTCATATTCATGTTTATAGATGACTGTTACACTCTAACACAAGCCGAATCTGGACATGAAACAATTTCATCACAGCCTCACTAAATTAATGAGTCACTAAATTAAAAATGTCGAATACCCTTGCTACGCCACAGACGATTTATCGTATTCAAGTTGCTGTTCCAGTCTATTTGAATGACTGCTTTGATTACCAAGTCACCGCTGAACAATATGCGCAAGCTGAAGTCGGTGCGCGTGTTGCAGTGTCTTTTGGCAGACAAAATCTGATTGGTGTTATTGTCAAGAAAGTACCGATTGATGAACCTGTGGATTCTCATTTTAAACTCAAAGCCATTACTGAACTGTTAGATGAACAGGCTATTCTAGACAGTAAAGTTTTAAGTTTATTGACATGGTCATCACAATATTATCAATTTCCCATCGGTGAAGTGATTCAAACGGCCTTACCTACCTTATTACGCCAAGGTAAACCTTATAATTTATTGGCACGTATCTGGAAACTTTTAGACTTACATGCCGAAGACAAAGTTAAACGCTCTGAAAAACAACAAGAAGCCTATAAAATTTTAAAGCTACACCCAAAAGGGACACTGGAAAACATTCTTAATCTAAGTGGTGTTGAAACAGCCACACTCAAAGTCCTTGAGAAAAAAGACATTGTTCGTTGTGATTTAGAACCACAAAATGTCACGCCAGAACCTGTGCAATTGGCACAGATGCCACTCACGCCAAATGACGATCAGAAGAAAGCCATTCAAGCGATTTTAAAAGCGCAGAAAAAATATCAAGCATTTCTACTGGATGGTTTAACTGGGAGTGGTAAAACCGAAGTTTATTTGCAAGTGATGCATGAAGTACTTAAACAAGGCAAACAAGTCTTGGTTTTAGTGCCTGAAATTGGCTTAACCCCACAAACCATCAGCCGTTTCCAATCACGTTTTCATTGCAATATTGCCTTACTGCACTCAGGCTTAAATGACACTAAACGTTTACAAGCATGGCAGCATGCGCAAACGGGCAAAGCCTCTATTATTTTAGGTACACGCTCTGCAATTTATACGCCTTTGCCACATTTGGGTTTGATTATTTTAGATGAAGAGCATGATCTTTCGTTTAAACAACAAGAAGGCTTTCGCTATCATGCCCGCGATGTGGCCATGTATCGTGCACATTTAGAAAATTGCCCGATTATTTTAGGTTCGGCCACACCAAGCATCGACAGTTATTATCTTGCTCGCCAAGAAAAGCTGACACGGATTGAGTTAAATCAACGTGCTGGTGCCGCAATCATGCCGAAAATGCATTTGATTGATTTAAAAGTGGCAAAAAAACAGCATGGCTTAAGTGATGTTTTGATTGCTGAAATAAAAAAACGTTTAGATAAAAAAGAACAAGTTCTGATTTTTTTAAATCGCCGCGGTTACGCCCCCGTGCTTATCTGTGAAAGCTGTGGTTGGCAGGCCAATTGCCCCAACTGCGATGCTCACTTTACCCTGCATTTAAAGCCTTATCAGCATTTGCACTGTCATCATTGTGGTACGATTAATCGTATGCCTGATGCTTGCCCTCAATGCAATCAACAACAATTAAAGCCAATTGGCATGGGAACTGCCAAAGTTGAAGAAACCTTGAATGAGCTGTTCCCTCATTTCCCTGTCTTACGCGTAGATCGTGACTCAACCAGTCGGGTTGGCAGTTGGCAAAAGATTTATGATCAAATCCAGAAAAGCGAACCGACCATTTTACTTGGCACGCAAATGCTGGCAAAAGGACATCACTTTCCTTATGTCACCTTAGTGGCAATTTTGGATATCGATGCAGGTTTGTTGAGTGTGGATTTCCGCGCCACAGAACGTACTGCGCAATTGATTACTCAAGTTGCAGGCCGTGCGGGTCGTGGTGAAATGAAGGGTGAAGTCTATTTACAAACCCTAAGACCTGATCATCCGTTATTAAACACCTTGATTCATAATGACTATCGGACCTTTGCCAAACAAACCTTAAAAGATCGCCAAGCCGCACTGCTTCCACCCTTTCGTTATACAGCTTTGATCCGTTGTGATTCAAAACATCAGGAAGAAAATTTAAAGTTTTTGACTGAAATGACGCAGCTGCTTAGACAAACTGCCGAAGAGAATTTAATTGATATTTGGGGACCGATTCCAGCGCCAATGGAGCGTAAAGCAGGGCGTTACCAAGCCCATGTGGTTTTGCTTTCTCAAGATCGGGCAAAAATGCATTTTTATATTCGCCAATGGTGGCAACAGCTGTTACATAGCAAACCTTCTACGATGAAAGTCACCATAGATGTTGATCCGCAAGAGTTGAGTTAAAGTCTTAATTTAGCTTATTGCTATACAAATCGAGAGAATGAACCTAGTCTTAATTAAACCGCTTGTGCATTTTGCATCGTTTAGCTATGCACAATGTAGCTACTACATGGCGATAAGCATGTCATCGTTAAGTGAGCCTATAGAACCACCCCCTTACCTCTCTCATCACTTTTAAATTTTTATTGGGTAAAAAGACAATTTCTTAATAAATATATCCAAGTCAATCACAAAATCACGCTACAATTTCTAAAGAAAGAAAAAAACTTAAGGCAAGTGAATGTCACTGTTACTCCAAATCACCATCTTCCTTGGTGCAGCATTAATCCTGGTTCCTCTAGGGAAAAAACTCGGTATCGCTACCGTACTGGGTTACTTATTTACAGGAATACTTCTGGGTCCAAGCGCGTTTAACATCGCCAATGATCCAGAGGAAATCATGCACCTTGCAGAATTTGGGGTGATTTTACTGATGTTCCTGATTGGTTTAGAACTTCGACCACAGCGTTTATGGGAAATGCGCCAATCCATTTTTGTGATGGGAAGTTTACAGGTGGGGGTTACTGGTTTGGTGCTGATGGGAACCATCTATTTAATCTTTCAACAATCACTCCCCGCAAGTTTTGTGATTGGTTTTGCCTTAGCACTTTCTTCAACCGCCTTTGTTTTACAGCTTTTGGAAGAAAAACAACAACTCAATACCACTCATGGTCAGCAATCCTTTTCGATTTTACTGTTTCAGGATATTGCTGCGATTCCATTACTTGCCATCATCCCACTCTTAGCAGGCAGCGAATCGAGTCATCATGGCGTTGCTTACTTTGCTGCAATTATCGCCACGTTCACGGGTTTATTTCTGTTTAGCCGTTATGTGATGCGACCATTTTTCCGCTTTGTGGCAAAAAGTGGTGCAACAGAACTGATTACAGCCGTTGGCCTATTTATTGTGCTGGGCGTAGTGTTATTGATGGATACACTCGGGATCAGCACAACCTTAGGCGCTTTTTTAACAGGTGTGCTTCTGGCTGACTCTGAATTCCGTCATGAACTTGAAGCCAGTATTGCGCCCTTTAAAGGTTTATTGCTCGGTTTATTCTTTATGATGGTGGGAATGACCACACAAATCTCGTTAATTGCAGATATGCCATTACTGATTATTGGTGGCGCAGTCAGTTTAATCCTAATCAAAATGATCGTGATGGCAGCCATTGCACGTTATAAAAAAATGAGTTGGACCAACAGTTTGATGGTCGCAACCTGCTTGGCCCAAGGGGGTGAATTTGCCTTTGTGGTATTAAACGTGGCAAAAAGCGAAAAAGTACTGGCTGAAGCAATCATGGAGCCCATCACCTTAATTGTGACCTTATCCATGGTACTGACCCCCATCTTCTTTTGGTTGGTAAGTACGCAAGTATTGCCCTTAATCAATAGAGACAGTGCACCGAAATATGATGAGATTCCCAACGAACACCCTGCTCTTATTGTCGCTGGTTTTGGTCGTGTAGGGCAAATTGTTGCTCGTTTGGCGCGTATCCGTCATTTTACCTTTACTGCCATTGATAATAATTTACAAAAAATTGATTTTGTTCGACGCTATGGTGGTACTTTGTATTATGGCGATGTGACTCAACCCGATTTACTCCGTGCAGCCGGAATTGAGCAGGCCAAGGTTTTTGTATTGGCAATTGATAATGTTGAAGATTCAATGAATGTTGCGCGACATATTTTGCTCAATTATCCAAACCTTACCTTATTGGTTCGAGCACGAGATCGTTATCACATGCACCTCCTGCGTGATGTCGGAGTTAAACATATTTGGCGTGAAACCTATTTAACCTCATTGGGGATGGGTTATCGAGCATTGTGTGAACTGGGCATGAGTAAACAAGAGGCTTATGATAGTGTTGAGCTATTTAGAAACTACGATGAAGAACTGTTAACACGTCAACAGCGTATTTATACCGATGAGCAAAAGCTTTTTGAAAGCTATCGGGACTTTATTTCGGAGCTTGAGCACCTGTTTGAAAGCGATGCGCAAGTTGAAAACCACAATCCTGAGCAATATAAAGATGTTCCAGATTTGGATGAATCAGGCTTAGAAAGGCCCACAGCACAAGCTCAAACCACACATGCCAAGCATGATCGTATTAATATTATGCGTGATGACGAAAATTAACTTTAAGATGCAGCGTTTTTCAGGTGAAATAAACTTGTGATTTATAATATCGCCACCATCTAAACAGGGATTTGGAGAATTTTATGTCTGATTTACGTCAACGTTTTTATATTGAAGATAGCCCTGTACGTGGTGAAATTGTACATTTAGATACAGCACTACAAACGATTCTATCGCAGCGTAATTATGCGCCTGCTGTGCGCATTTTATTGGGTGAAATGTTGAGTGCAACAGCATTACTTGCAAGCACATTAAAAATTAAAGGACGTATTAGCTTACAAATTCAAGCACAAGGTACATTCAAATGGGCAATGGCTGAATGCAACCATTTAGGTGATGTACGTGCACTTGCAGACTATGAAGAAGATCCGCATTTTATGTTGAGTGAAGACAGCAGTACTGTGCTCAGCACGTTGCAACAACCTGTTTTGTTTATCAATATTGAACCTGAATTTGGTGAGCGTTATCAAGGGATTGTGCCACTTGATCAACCAACGCTTGCGGCTTGTTTAATGCAGTATTATGACCTTTCTGCACAAATTCCAACACGTATTGTCTTGGCAAGTACCCATCACAATGCAGGCGGTTTACTGATTCAGTTATTACCTCGTAATAATGAAGAAGAACAGCAACGTGTAGATGAAGACTTATGGCCACGTTTGATTATGTTGACACAGACCTTAAAGCCTGAAGAATTGACGGATTTAACCGCACAAGAAATTCTTTACCGTTTATACAATGAAGAAGAAGTTCGTCTGCCAGATGTTGAACAGCTTCAATTCAACTGCACCTGTTCACGCGATAAATGCAAAAATGCATTGATCCAGATTGGTCTAGATGCGGTCAAAGAAACCCTAGAAATTCAAAATCCAATTGAAATGGATTGCCAATTTTGCAATAAAAAATATCAGTTCACTGCAAAAGAAGCTTTAAATCTGTTTGGTGAGCATTTGAGTTAATCTATTAAGATCTGAATGGTTTAAATTTGCAAAAATTTAACTATCGATTTTTACCAAGAAAAGAGCAAATTCAGTTTGCTCTTTTTTTTCAATTAAAATTCAAAGCATAATCAACAAGTTTTATGAATTAAAAGGTTGAATAGCTATTTGGAATTGTCATTTACTTAACCAAAGCACCAACCCGAACACACAAAGCCCATAGAACATGAAACACCACCTTTATCAGCATAAGCGGGCTTTTGCGCTAGATAAGTTTTGAAACAATAACCACACTAAGTTGCTCTTCCATCTGCAGCCAAAAAGGCATAAAACTAGAATAAAGTTAAACAAAATAATGACCTTAAGTATGGCAAAAAATTATTATGAAGATTTGGGTGTTTCTAGAAATGCAACACCAGACGAAATTAAGAAAGCTTATCGAAAACTCGCACGTAAATATCATCCTGACGTGAGTAAAGAAACCGATGCTGAAGCAAAAATGCAGACCATCAATGTCGCCTACGACACCTTAAGCAATGAAGAAAAGAAAAAGCAATACGATTTTGAACTCGATAACCCCTATGCCAATACAGGTGGGTTTGGAGGGCAATCTACAGGTCAAAGTGGTTTTGATGGTAGCCAATTCCATCGCTCATACAGTAGCAGTGGTGGACAAGATTTTAGTGGTTTTGAAGATCTATTTGGACGTTTCGGTGGCGGTTTTGGCGGTGGACATCAACAAGATTTTGGGCAACGCGGCTCTCAGCAACAGCGTAGCTGTAAGGGTGAAGATCAACATGCCAGTATTGAAATTCCTGTAAGTATTGGTTATGAAGGCGCGACTCAGAGTATCACCTTACAGATCCCAACCTATAATGCCTATGGTGAACCCGAGGTACAACGGAAAACCCTCCAAGTTAAAATCCCCAAAGGCATGAAAGAAGGTCAGCAAATCCGTCTTGCAAAACAAGGACAAGCTGGAATTAACGGTGGTGAAAATGGCGATCTTTATATTGAGATCCAATACCAAGACACTGACCGTATCCGTGTTGAAGGTGCTGATGTCTATTACACGGTTGATGTTACACCTTGGGAAGCAGCACTTGGTCAAAGTATTGAAATTGATACCCCAGCAGGTAAAGTAAAAGTTACTGTGCCACAAAATGCCAAACCCAATCAGCAACTCCGTTTAAAAGACAAAGGGATACCGCATAAAACCCCAGGTCATCTTTATTTGGTGATCAATATTGTTTATCCCAAAGCAACCACCGAAACACAGCAAAAAGCCTATCAACAATTTGCTGATGCTTTTACTGACTTTAATCCCCGTTCATAATTTTATAGATACCAACATAGCCTTGCTAAAGGAGAGCAATCATGACAACTATTCAATATCGTGAAATTGTCTATGACGGTTTCCATGATGCAGAAATCGTGGATGAAAACCTAAATCTAGATCTCAAGCACTTTGCTGAGGCATGCGGTCAAAGTCCGGATTGGATTTTGCAATTGCTTGAATATGAAATTTTACCTGCACGTCCTGAAGACCGTATTCATCAATTTTTTGGAGAAGACATCTCACGCGCACGTCGTGCTTATCGTTTACAACGTGACTTTGAAGCCAGTTTATCTGCCGTTGCAATGATGATGGATTTACTTGATGAAGTTCAACAATTGCGTAAACAAGTCAAACATCTTCACCTTCATACTCATTAATTCATTTCAAAATGTTAATGCCTAGTGACAGGTTAATATTTAACCTGTCATGATGGAGAACTTGTCTCTCCGTTTTTGTTTTTTCGTTTAGAATTTTCTGACAAAGAGGTTAATGAGCTCTGATGAATTCGAAAGTAATGAATAAAAAGTTGAAACACATGTTCCCAGAACACCGCGATCTCATGTGTAGTTTAAAACAAGAAGATCCGCATTTTGCTAAACTTTTGATTGACCACGATGAACTTGATCGTGAAATCAGTCACCTTGAGCTTGATCCACTCAATCATATTCATGAAAATATTGAGCAGCTCAAGCGGAAAAAATTAAGATTAAAAGATCAACTCTACTTAATTTTACAAAAGACAGCGCAGATAAATCCTCAACTAGAATAATGCTTAATTATTTCAGTTTTGTGATTTTTTCGACTTCTTTCATGGTTTGTTTGATCGGTTCATAATCTAAAAACCAGAGTAAATTGACGTGCTGATTTTTATGCTGTTGTGCCAACATATCAATCACACTCCGTTCACCACGCCCGACCAAATGACGGCGGTAAAAATAGACTAACAACCCTATCGTACAGCCCAACATCACACCCAGCATCACCCAGAAACCTATCGGACTGCGTAAACCTGGAATGAATTCAAAATTCATTCCATACACCCCTGTTAATAAGGTCAATGGCGCAAACACCGCAGTAATAATCGCAAGAATTCGCATATTCTCATTGGTTTGATTGGCGATTGCAGAAAAATGTAAATCAATCGCAGTTTGAATTGCGGTACTTAAACGTACTGTATATTTTTGAATACGCTCAACATGGCTAACCAGATCATCCACGCGAACCAGCATAATGTCCTGCTTCTCAGTGCGTTTTTTACCTTTTAAATGGGCATAATTTTCAACAATTTCATCTCGAAGTTCCTGCAAGGAATCTATTTGTTCTTCGCACAAATTTTCAATTTGCTGAAAAACCAGATTCTCCTGAAACAGTTGATGCCACTTGGTAAAACGGCGATTGCCTTGCAAAAGTTCTTGTTGCCAAAATTCAACGCGACGAGACAAAGGATTACGTAAATCCAAATAGCCATCAATCATACTATTCAGCAAGCGCAGTGCTAAATCTAAAGGGGTAGTGGGTAATTTACGTGGTTTATTCTGTTCTTCTAAACTCTTATTCATGATATTGAAAATACGTGCAAGATAACTTTCAAAGGCATGGTTGCCCTTTTCATGAATGGTGATTAAAGCTTGTGAAGTAATAATAAAACTGACTGGCGAGGACGCCAAACCAAAAACATGATCATGCTGTTCAAGTGCATCTTCACCACTATCGATCTGATCATCTGGGGTAATTAATTTACGAAAAATCAATAAATCATAATCTTCCATTGCATCAAATGCGCATGGATGTTCGATATTTAAAATATCTCGAATATGGTATTCATTGAGGTGAATTTCGGTCGCATTATAGATTTCTTTTTGCCATAGCTCAGCACGATTGACCACATCTTCACGGGTACAATCCACCCAGACAAATTGTTGCTCTGCATTAAAAACAGGCTCTTTTTGTATACAGGTATAAGGTTCATCTGTGTGTTGAAAAAAATAAAAGCTTTGCATATTCACGATATTTTTGGTCTTTCTTGTTATGCATCATGCCATAAAAAAAGCCCTGAGCAAGCCAAAGTTGTAACTTTGGCGAAGCACAAGGCAGTCTTTCCTGTATTAAATTTTAATCAAACCCTAAAGGATTTAAACCTTGCAAATATTATGCTTGGTCTACATCTTTCATAGTTAATTTAATACGACCACGGTTGTCTACGTCAGCAACTTGAACTTTAACATCTTGACCTTCAGCCAAGATATCAGTCACGTTTGCAACGCGTTCGTTTGAAATTTGCGAGATGTGAAGTAAACCATCTGTACCTGGCATAATATTTACAAACGCACCAAATTCAACAATACGAATTACGCGACCAGCATAGATTTTACCTGGTTCAACTTCAGCAGTAAGCGCTTGGATTTTTGCAATCGCAGCTTGAGCAGCCGCTTTGGTTTCACCAAATACACGTACAGTACCGTTATCTTCGATATCAATCGCTGCTTTTGTTTCTTCTGTGATTTGACGGATTGTCGCACCACCTTTACCAATCACATCACGGATCTTATCAGGATTGATGTTGATCACTTGGAATGTTGGCGCATGCATAGAAATTTCAGGACGTGCGCGTGAAATCACTTGGTTCATTGCATTCAGAATATGCATACGACCTGCATAGGCTTGATTCAACGCAACTTCCATAATTTCTTCTGTGATACCTTCGATTTTGATATCCATTTGAAGCGCAGTAATACCGTTTGCAGAACCAGCAACTTTAAAGTCCATATCACCTAAGTGATCTTCATCACCTAAGATGTCAGAAAGAACAGCAAAGCGCTCGCCTTCTTTTACTAGACCCATTGCGATACCCGCAACTGGCGCTTTAAGAGGAACACCTGCATCCATAAGTGATAATGAAGCACCACATACAGAAGCCATTGAAGATGAACCATTTGATTCAGTAATGTCAGATACAATACGAATCACATACGGGAAGCGATCAGCTGGTGGAAGAACAGCTTGTACACCACGACGTGCTAAACGACCATGACCAATTTCACGACGCTTAGGACCAGATTCACGACCTGTTTCACCTACAGAATATGCAGGAAAGTTGTAATGCAACATGAAGTTGTCAGTTTTTGTACCAGACAAGGTATCAACCATCAACGCATCACGTGTATTACCCAAAGTCGTTGTAACCAACGCCTGAGTTTCACCACGCGTAAATAATGATGAACCATGAGCACGATCTAACACACCCACTTGTACGTCTAATCCACGAACAGTTTTAGTATCACGACCATCGATACGTGGTTTTCCTGAAAGGATGTTGTCACGTACAGTACGGTATTTAAGATCTTCAAATAATTCGTTTAAGTCATCTGCAATACCAGCTTCGTCATTTTCAGGAACGAATTGAGCCGTTGCTTCAGCTTGAAGTGCATCTAAAGCAGCATAACGGTCATGCTTAACAGCAATGGTATACGCTTCAGAGATTTTAGCTTCAAATGCGTCTTTTAATTTTGCACGAAGATCTTCGTTTTTAACTGGAGCAGTCCAGGTTGATTCTGTTGCACCAGCGGCAGCAGCAAACTCTTTAATCGCTTGGATCGCAATTTGCATTTCGTCATGACCGAAAAGCACAGCGCCTAACATTTGGTCTTCTGAAAGTTCTTTTGCTTCAGATTCAACCATCAATACTGCAGATTCTGTACCTGCAACGACAAGGTCAAGGTCAGATTGAGCAAGTTGTTCTAAATTTGGGTTAAGGACATATTCGCCATTGATCAAACCAACACGTGCACCACCGATTGGGCCACGGAAAGGTGTACCAGCGATTGCAAGTGCAGCAGACGTACCTAACATTGCAGCAATGTCAGCATCCATAGTTTTGTCTGAAGACACAACTGTTGCAGTAACTTGGATCTCGTTGTAATACCCTTCTGGGAACAACGGACGAATTGGACGGTCAATTAAACGAGAAATTAAAGTTTCTGCTTCTGAAGCACGGCCTTCACGCTTACCATAACCACCTGGGATACGACCCGCAGCATATTGTTTTTCTTGATAGTTAACTGTAAGTGGGAAGAAGTCTTGACCCGCTTTAGCAGTAGGTTGTGCAACAACAGCAACCAGTACTGTTACGCCACCCATTGTAATAAGAACCGTGTTTGCTTGACGAGCAACACGACCTGTTTCTAGTACAACTTGATGTTGACCATATTGAAATTCTTTACGAATAACATTAAACATTGACATGTATTTTTGTTTCCTAATTTTATTCTAGTGGAGACCCCTAAGGTTTGGCATTCACATCAACCGCATAAATGACAAAGCTTAGAAGCCGACCTCACTAGACAATAAATCTTTAGTTAGACTAATTTTAAACACGAAGAAGGAGCGAATATTCGCCCCTTCCCTTTTATCCAGTAAATACTGGATAGACTTTAGTTTTCATCAGTACAGCATTCAGCATGCAATAATCCGAAAATAAAAGTTTAAATCGAATTAACGACGTAAACCTAAAGCAGCAATCAAATCGCTGTAACGAGTAGCATCTTTACCTTTAAGATAGTCAAGAAGCTTACGACGTTGGTTAACCATACGGATCAAACCACGACGGCTATGATGGTCGTGTTTGTGTTCTTTAAAGTGACCTTGCAAATCATTGATTTGAGCAGTCAATAAAGCAACTTGTACTTCAGGTGAACCAGTGTCATTTTCAGCACGAGCGAATTTTGCAACGATCTCTGCGCGATCTGCGTTTGTTAAAGCCATTCGATTTCTCCGAGATGCTTAATTTAAATATTTGATACAAATCAAATTGATTCTTCAAAACCAATTTAACTGCCGTGCATCACTACAGCAGTCGCCTATTTTAAAGGAAGTGGGGTGAGATTGCAAAAATATCGTACAACCATATCCCATAAGGCTTAATTACCAAACTATTGCATTTTTTTTACAAATCGCATGGCAATTGGGACACTGACATCATGCTCAACTCAGTTCACACTGCCGTGGAATAAAAATAATCATGGAAAAAGATTGTGAAATTGTTTTCAACCAATACCTGCTATGTACCCAAGGACTTAAGCAGTATCACGCAGCGCAAAAATGAAGTTTCTCCAGAACTGGGAGGGATGACCCAACAACAAGTTGAAAAGATTTGGCAAAGTATTGAAAACCTGTATCAAACAGGCAACCATCCCCTGATCACCATGTGCTTAAGACGCAAAGGTGAGATTATTCTCAATCGTAGTCTGGGTTATGCGTCTGGTAATTCTGCTGATGGTCTGGCTTCAGATGCGGTACTTGCCAATCCAGACACCCCGATTTGTCTATTTTCAGCATCAAAAATAATTACAGCAATGTTGATTCACATGTTAGATGAAACAGGTGCAATCAATCTATTAGATCCGATCAGTTATTACATTCCTGAATATGCACAAAATGGCAAGCGCCGTGCCACAATTTTCCATTTATTGTCCCACCGTGGTGGAATTCCACGGATAGAAATGGAAGTGACCCGAGAACTGCTTTTTGACAAAGATCAAATTTTACAACACCTCTACGCTGCACAACCCATTTCACCTGCTGGTACGCATTTGGCTTATCACGCTGTTACTGCGGGCTATATTTTAGGTGAATTGATTGAGCGGGTAACAGGGCAAGATATTCGTCAGTTTTTACATGAACAGATTGAAAAACCGATGGATATGCAGTTTTTTAACTATGGCTTAAAACCAGAATATAGAGATCAAGTTGCTTTAAATTATCCGACTGGTGTACACCCTAAACTCGGTACAGACTTATATTTAAACCATGTGCTCGGTGGTGGTTTACAGCTTGCTGTCGATGTGACCAATGACCCACGTTTTATGGATACGGTATGCCCTGCGGGCAATATTTACACCAGTGCTGAACAAGCCAATCGCTTCTTTGAGATGTTATTGAATGGCGGTCAATATAATGGCAAGCAAATCATGAGTCCTGAAACGGTATTTCGTGCAACTTTGCCCACCTCAACCACCAACATCGACCGAACCTTGCTTACACCGATGCGCTATGCCTTGGGGCCTATGCTCGGCAGTAACCCAGTGGGTATATTTGGACCAATGACGGGGCAAGCTTTTGGGCATTTAGGCTTTTCCAACATTCTCTGCTGGGCTGATCCAGAGCGTGATATTAGCGTCAGTATTTTAAATACAGGCAAAGCTGTGGTTGGAACACATATTCCTGCTCTGGCGCAAACGCTTTATCAAATTTCTAGCCAGTGCCCTAAAATCCCTAAAACACAACGTCGAGCATTATTTGGCACAGATCGAACAGAAACCGAATTGGTTTAAATTGTCAGTTTAGACAGCGATTTTGGCTTAAACGCAACAGATAAAATATGAAAAAGCCCTAAGATTACTCTTAGGGCTTTTTCTTTGCGCTGTAGTTTCTTGTTTAGTTATTGTGCTTATCTTATTTATAGTATTTGCTTGTACCCTAAGCAGTTTTTGTTTTTGTACATGACACTTATTTCACAACCATGTGACCAATTATGTCCTTATGTGACTTATTATGCCTGTGACAGACATTGAACAGAAGTCGCATTTACCGCAAGATTATGTGAGAAATAACGTACATAGAGGCAATGGTTGTAGCCTTTAAAAAAACCTACTAAATTTAAATAATTTGATTCTCTTTGAAGTAAAAAATTCAGAATTTAATTTCAATAAAAAAGCCCTGTAGTCTCTCCCAAAACTACAAGGCTTAGCGGCTGTAAGTTTCCTCTTATCACTTACTTTCATGTAAGTTCGCAGTCTCACGACTTTAAATTGTTATTATTTTGCGATTTTACTCAACGATCCTTGCTGAGTTCTTTATGGCTTCATCATCTCAAAAAGTAACAAGAAGCTCTATGCGCAAATCTCTCGAATTCATGTAAGCAATTTCGTACATAGAGATAAATTATCAATAAAAACTACAAAATAACTATGCCGTGTTAATCATGCTAACCAATCCACTCATTCTGGTTGTGGCTGTGTCTAAAGCATGGATAAATGCCTGTCGATCCACCAATAAACTCACTACAGATTTGGCCCGTGTGATCGCGGTATAAATCAACTCTTGACTCAACAAACGTGTTGCTGCAACATCCAAAACTACGGCGGTATGGGTGAATTCTGAACCCTGAGACTTATGGATGGTTAAAACAAAAGCGGTTTGCATCGATTTAGGCAAACGCGTTGCAGCAATCCATTTGTCTAAACTAGGGAAATAGACTTCAAATTGATCAACATGCTGGCGATGTTTTAGACAAATTCCGATATCTCCATTGGAAAGACCAAGTTGATAATCGTTATAGCTCATCATCACAGGACGCCCAACATACCAGTCGCCATAACGAGCCAATGTTGGAAGATATTCAAATAATGCTTTTTCCATTTCATGGTTTAAGCTATTCAATCCCAATGCGCCATGCCGAACAGCCGTTAAAATACGATAAAGGTCAAACGCTTGTGTCACCGCTTCAATCTGATGATAAGGCTCTTCGGCCATCAGATAGCTGTTTAAACTTTGAAAATAAGCTTGAAAACCTAAACTGAGTTTTTGGTAATACTGGATTAGATCTGCTGGCAAAATCTTTTCAGGCAGATATTCAAGCTGAATCACATCTTGCATATTTGCTTTGAGTTCAACTGGTTTAAGCGCACTCGCCTCAACAATCTCTTGCTCAAAATTCGCCAATAATTCTGCACGGTCTATACTTTGATTTTTCTGTGATTGAATAAACTGTGCCATTTTTCCAATTAAGGCACCATCTTTAAAGCGCTGACTGGTCTTAAGATTGACCCGATTGTGCTGTAATGATTGTACATTCTGTAAATCTGCCAACACCGAACCGACATCCACAGAAGCCAACTGATTGGCATCGCCCAAAAGAATTAAACGGCAATGTTCAGGAATCGCCTCAAATAACATTGTAGCTAAATTTAAATCTAGCATCGATGCTTCATCAACCACGATCACATCATAAGGCAATGGCTGTCGCAGATTAAAACGAGGAATATGCTGATTTCCCAAGCCCAATAACCGATGTAAGGTCATGGGATTAAATTGATGTTGGTTCAGTCCAAAACTGTGTAGTTTTGGATCACTCAATGATTTTTGTAGTGCTTCCCCCATTCTCTGTGCGGCTTTGCCTGTGGGCGCAGCCATTGCAATACGAATATCTGGAATGGTTTGCTGCAATACTGCAATGATTCTGGCCAAGGTATAGGTTTTACCTGTACCTGGTCCGCCAGTAATAATATTAAAAGCATTGCCTGCCACCATAGTTAAGGCAGCTTTTTGATGTGGATCGGTGAGAAGCGAATCAAACGCAACAACATCAACATGTTGAATCTTCTGCTGTTTTAACCGTGCCACTTGTATCGCCAAACGGCGCTCAAGTTGCCAATAACGATATAGATAAATCAAGCCATGCTGTTGCACAAATGGTGCAACCACTGTTTCAGCTAAACTATGTTCTACAATAGTAGGCTCTACAATCAATGGCTTTAATAAGGCAGTGTTTTGCGCCTCAGCGGAGATACAGCTATCCCCTTGTGTGGTTGCCAATAAAATTTCTTGTACTAATTCAAGTGTCTGTTCATCTAATCCTGAAGCTGTGGAATACTGCGCTAAAATGTATTTACTCCATGTCTCAATCCATTGCGGGACTTGGCTTTCTAAATCCTGTTTATTTTCCACACGGTTATCCTCAGAGTTATCTACAAGGTTTTCAACAGAGTTATCCACAGAATAACTTATTGTTTGCAAAGATGTTCAAGCAACTATTCACACGATTCAACTGGATTTATCCTCAGTAAAATAGCCCAATATGGCATCAAGTCTTAAAATAAATTCCGTCGTGGGTCGCCAGAAGTAGTAACCTTGTCCACTTTGACCATTCATACCACGCAAATACAAATAGGTTGCGCCTCCCAGATCACGATCAATTTGATAATCTTCCAGCTGGATTTTCAAATAACGATGCAATGCCACCAAATACAAAGAAGCCTGTAGCCAATAACTGGCATGTGACATGCTGTCCTGAACAGCGTCAAAGGAATAACTTTGCTGCTCTACACCCAAAAAATTACTTTTATAATCGGCGATATGATATTGCTGACCATCAAAAAACACCAAATCAATTGACCCATTTAAATAACGTGCTGAATTGGCATCTTTAAACTCAGGCATTGCAATGGCATGCTCATCAAACAATTGATGTATACGTTTAATTGCCAAAACTCGATCTGAAAGGGCAAGATAAAATGGAAACTCAGCTAAATGCTCATGTGGTTCAAGTTGCCCCATTTTAAAATGACTGAGAATCGGAGTAGATAAAACATCCTGTAGCCACTCAGCCATCCAGTCAATCAGCGTCTCTTCCACAGCGTGTTCTGTTTGAGAAACGCCCTCACTCGAATTGTCGTTGAGAAACGCTTGCTGATATTTTTCCAGTAACTCCGTCCATAAACTTGAATAATCATTTTTAAAGCGACGACGTATTTCCAAACGCCAATAATGCGTATCTTTAAAATCAATATGCTCAAAAATTTCATGTAGGAAATTTCCTGCAATTGTACCCATTGGGAAATTGGCTTTGATCCATGCAAGCGGTTGACTAGGAACCACATCTGTAATGATTTCAACAATGGGTTGTTGAATTTCATCTTCTGCTCGATCCTGTTTTTGTTCAGAAACGGCCAAAGCATCCTGAATTTGTTGCCGAGTTAAATGCTGAGCCAACGCACTAAAACTGGTTTTACCCCGCGGATAAAAACGTTGAGTAGGAAAGGCTTGTGCAAGTAAAGGCAATTGGACTTCGCTCTTGGGTTTTTCTAAACGTGGTGGGCGTTCGGTCAATAAAGCTTGTATGGCAGTTCCAGTATGCTGAAACGTATTTGCGCCCTGACCACGCCAAAATGCCAGTCCTGTTGTAGATTTTTCCTTTACATCACTCAGCATCGCGTACACCCGATAACTGGCACGGGTCAATGCCACATACCACAACCGGTGATGTTCTGCTAAAGCGCGCTCATTGTGCTGCTCAATGTCTTTTTGATCAAGTAGATTGGCATCATTGATCGCTACCACACGCTGTTGTTCATTCTGTCCTGTTCGTACATTCAGCTGTTCAACCGTCGAGAAATTCAGCGTTTTATTGATCTCTTTAAAGTCTTTATCAGCGCCCAATAAAAACACAAACTTAAATTCAAGCCCTTTGGATTGGTGAATGGTCATCAACTGAACCCCTGCCTCATTGGACAGTTTCCGTTCCATCTCCCACTCTCTCTCCATCGGTGAAGTCAGTTGTTTTAAATACCAATGATAAAGATTTTGTGCACCTTGATAGTCTTCACTGTGCTGGCTCAATAACTCTGTTAAATGACGTAAATTCACCACCACACGCTCATTGTCACGACTGTGTTTTTCCACCAATTTTGTCCAGACAGAAAATTGGTTAAGCAGATATTGCCAAGCCGTTAAAAACCCTTGATTGAGCCACATCTCACGAATCTGATCGAACAGTTCAATATAGACACTCAAACCATCGGCATGCTGTTCCAAGGCAATCAACGCTTTTAAATCAAAGCCGATCAGGCGGCTTAACAAAGCCCGTTTTACTTTGGCTTCATGATAAGGATGCAAAATTGCAGCAAGCACAGCCCCAACATCACCAGCTATCTGACTTTCAAAGACACTTTTTTTCGAGGGTCGACTGGTTCGAATCCCTAAAAATTCCAACGCGGATTGTGCTTTATCTAAGCCATCATGGTTTTTGGAGAGGATGGCGATATCATTTTCATCTACTGCACGATGCACTGATTTTTCAATAAAATATAAACTGCCTTGAATCCCCTGATTCAGTAGCTCACGAATTTTCCATGCCACTTGTTCAGCTTCTTGATTTTTATCTTCAAGCTTGATCCACCTTAAAGGCTGTGGATTGACATGGCCATGATCCAGTAAATCAGGATGCGGACGAGGACCTGCTTGTACTGGGGTATACCAGACCTGTTCACCAAAATCCATTTGGCGTTGAAATAAGGCATCAACCACTTCAACCAAAGGCTTGACTGAGCGATGATTAAAAATCAGATTATATTCATGCCCTGCTTTACCAAACACATCCTGATGCGCTTTTAAAAAGGTCAACATGTCCCCACCACGGAAACCATAAATCGCCTGTTTACGGTCTCCGACCATGATCATACAACCCTGTTTGACACGATTGGGATGCCGCCAAATTTGTGCCAACATATCATCTTGATCTTGGTTGGTGTCTTGAAATTCATCGACCAGAATCAGTGGATAACGCGCATGTACAAAGCTCGCAAAACGCTGCCCTTGTTCACCTTGCAAAGCCTCTGCAAGGGTACGAATTTGTTGTGCAAAGGTGGTTTCACCCTTTTGCTGTAACACTTGAGGTAAACGTGTTTTAACTTCTTTTGCCAGATAATATTTTAAGAATGTATTGGTTCCAAGCAGTTGATTTTCATATATCTCAATCTGTGCATAAATACTGAGTAATTGTTGAATAAGTGGGTGTTGATAAAAATCGGATTGTACATTTTCAGGTGCCGCTTTTTTAAAAATTTGCTGCTCCCGAATCACTTTAATCAAGGTTGCAAAGTCGGACTTTTCAACACTCAGCTTCGAACTTAGATAATGCTTATAGTCATGCTGTTGTAGGGTTTGAATAATTCGCGGCAAGCTCTTGGCAAAAATACGATTCAATCGATCATTTCTAAATTTTGTCCCATTTGCAAATTTATAAAACTCACCATCCAATAAATAATAACTTTGCAAAGTCTGCAATTGATCCAGTTGAATCTTGGCAAGCTGTTCAATCGCCTGTTGGAATAGCTGAACATCTGCATTGGAAAATTTAGGCTCAATAAAATTTGCCGAGGCAAAATTTAAGCTTTGTTCCACCGTTGCAACATAATAATCGACCCCATGTAACTCGCCCGCAAACATCAAGCTGTCCACAATATCTTGAGGCTGTTTTTGAATCCATGCGCGAAGTACATCGTGAATCAGTTGCTGGCTATAACTTTTTGCATCATCAGTAATTTCAGCCCGCTCAATTTTGCCACTTTCAAAAGCAAACTCACGCAGTAATTTTTGACTAAAACTGTCTAAAGTCCCGACAAAAAGTTCATCCAGTTGATCAATCACCAATTTCAAGCGTTCACATGCATACGCAATCCGTGAGGCAAACATCTTTAACACTTTAGAAAATAATGGATCTGACTCTTGGGCTGCTTTGGTCAAGACTTGCGCTTCGGTTAATTCACGACATGAGTCAAAATAGAGGTATGTTTCCTGTAATCGTAAGCGAATACGTGTTTTCAATTCTGCCGCAGCTTTACGGGTAAATGTGGTTGCAATGACTTGGCTCGGTAAGTATTTTTCTAAAAAAATCCGTACCATCAAGCTTGAGAGCGTATAGGTTTTGCCTGTACCTGCAGAAGCTTCGATCCAGTGCAATCCAGCAAATTGCATATCCTCAATCGGCTGAATCGAAACTTTTTTGGCTGTGCCGTTTTGTGCTGTCGGCAACTGTGAATTTACGGAAGTCATGTTTATTCCTCCGCAACAAATTGATGCTGATAAATCGGCTGATACAACGCATAGCCAAAATGATCACAGGCATGTTTTAACAATGCGGTTGCATCTTGTTCTTGCAAAATAAATTGCCAATCCCGATGCTTTTTACTCCATTCCATTTCAGTCAAATCATAAGGTAGAAACGCATCACTTTTATTCCATTCATTTAAAAGATCTGCAAAGTTATCGATCAACACGCTTTCCACATGAGGTTGTGTATCCGCATTTAAACCATGTTCATTTAAACGATGTGCAGCTAAGCCACCTTCAACAGTCCCGAGTGACCATTGCAACTGCTTATTATTTTCAGCGGGTTTTAATAACAAAGCCGCAGGCAAAACTAAAGGTTCCGATTGGGCATAGGCAAATGCTTTAAACCACGGCAATAAATATGCTTTCGCCTGCTCTGAACTTAAACCAGTACTGATGATTGTGACATCACTAAATACCGCAATACGTTGTAGCGTTTTAGACTTTTCAGCATCGACATTTAAATAGCTTAACCAAAGTAAATATTCTAACCAAACTTTGGCACGACGTTTAGCACGACCGCTTGACGCATCCAAACTCACCCAATGCTGCCCTGCTTGCTGAGGTACTGTGATATTCATAACCAAACCAGCGTCAATTCGCCATTGCCGTTGCGTTGTCAATGTCACATCAGCAGCATAACGCTGTAACCGCTCTTTTAAACTGTCTTGCTCCGCCAAACTGATTTGCCATGCGCTATGCAGAACCTTGCCAATGGGTAATTGATTTTGCAGTAATCCAATCTCTTGAGACCAAGCATCTTCAGCAGAATGAGCCGATTGTTTCTGTAAGAAATCTCGAATCTGATAACGTGCCAAACCATCCAAAATTAAGGGTTCATTCATTGCAGGAATATCTTCTGCGCGCAGATTTTCTACGCCTAAAGTTTTTAAATATAACTGTGCTGGGAAAGTGACATCTTGAATCCACTGTCGCGCATCCAAAACAGTGAGCTCTTCTTGAACAACAGGATATTGTGTATTTGCCCAAGCCTCACGTTTAGCAAGCATTTCCGCTTGACGGATGTGTTGTGCAACATTGAACCATTGGTCTTGAAAACGAAGCGGTGTGGTTGACTCAAAACCATTTGGATCAAAAGGTTGTAAAGTATGAATATGATATAAACGCTGCAAATGTTCAGGGACTTGAATCCCCTTCAGCTCAATCATCTGATCAACAGGACTGATATCTTTACTATCCGTAGATAATGCCGTTTCAGATTGGGCAATCAGAGCAATATGGTTGATCAATTCCTGTAACACGCTGGATGGCTCACGCACTTCACCATCACTCACATCAAAGCCATTATAGAATAACCATAGATTTTCCTGCGCCAATAATAAAGCATCTAAGAAAGCCCCTTGATCATCATCTAGGCGGGAACGATCCCCCAACTGCGGCTTGAGAATTTGCATTAAATCAAAGGGTAAATGCACATTTCGATCTGGAAATTTACCCCCATCCAAATTTAACAGGACGATCAACTTATAAGGCAAAGGACGAATCTGGCCAATTTGGCTAAAGGTAATCTGTCCTGTCGGTAAAGCCTGATCGATTTGACCTTCTAATAAATTGTGAATTTCATTCAATAGATAAGGTAACGGTAAATAAATATTTTTAAGAATGGGTTGCGCATGTTCATCATAAAAACTGGCTAAGGTCAGCATACGCTCTTGTTTTTTGGCAATTTCACGTACGACTTGTAACGACTCAACACCGGCTTGTTCAAACTCAATAATGTCTTGCATCAGCAGTTTTAACCACGCCTCAACATTGCATTTTAACGTGGTATTTTTTCCCAACTCATGCGCAATCATCCAGTCACGGCGCACATCAAAATCTTGATAAATCTGAATCAGTTTAGCCACTAACTCAAAATCACTTTGCAAAATTTGGGCATAGCTTAGGGTATTTTCAAAAATCGTATGCTCTGGAATCGCAATACCTAAAGCCAAACGATCAAGAGCAAACTTAAAACTAAAACGGAAATCTTCATCATCCTGACTTAAAGATCGTCGTAAATGTTGTGCATCTAGACCACGTTTAAACCCAGCATTGATCAATAGCTCAATCATTCTTTCTGTATTTGAAATATCCAGAGCGTAACGTAATTGCGTGGCATTTAAACTTAACCAATCTGCAAAATCCTCAACGCTAAAACGACCTTCAACCAATTGAATCCGGCCTAAAACAGCACGCCAAGCATTATTGGCATCCAGTTGCGTTACACCAGCAATCTTCACTGGCAAATAAATACTGTCTTGGTTTGGTGTATGCGGAAATACACTGCGAATAAGCGGTTCAATTTGTTTTAAATCTGGCACTAACACCAAAACATCACTTGGGCGATGTGGTTGTTCAGTAGTGCTTTTCATCAGCCAAGCAACCAACTGGTCTTTTAACACTTCAAGCTGTCGTAAAGACGAATGACACACATGGATTTGAATCGAGTCATCCGTTTTGGCAATTGGATAAGCATGCGGTTCAGGCTCAACCAAATACAGAATATCCGATTGTAATTTGCTTAATAAATGAATCGGTTCTTCATCGACAAAGGCATCCACCCATTGCCCTTCTTCACCTGAAGACAGATTGGACAAGATCGAAAAGTGATCACGGGCTTGTTTACCAAAACGGGTTAATAGTGGATGTCGCGATTCACGAATTTCCGCATTAAAATTCAAAGTAAATTCATCAAAAAACTTTTGAATATCTGCATCAGTCGCTTTGGGATACTTACTGACAAAACGCGCCTTTACCCGCAAGTCATATTGTTTTTTCCAGTTTGGATCGACACTGTCAGCCCAATATTCTTGTGATGGGTTGTAATGTAAAATCACCACATCCAAATATTGTCCCAGTCGTCTTAAAAACTGTAATTGACTCGGTGGTAAATCCAATAAAGTAAAGATAATCAGCTGGCTGGGTAATTTCTTTAAGGCTTGAGAGCGTTGTACCTCATCATCCATGATTTGCCAAAAATCATGATCAATACTTTGCATTTCAATAAAATCATCATGAAATGTATGTTGCCACAACCAACGTTGCCAAGTTTCCAGCTCTTGTGCTTGATTTAAAGTAAATGCTGAAATTTGTTGATTGGTTTTAAAGAATTGCTGTTCGAGGTTAAGTGCTTGACCACGTCCCCACTGCCCTAGCCAATTGCTTGGGCAACTACATGCTTGTCCATTGTTCTGTTGGCAACCGCGTTGACAGTCCCCACGATACAACATGTAGTGACTGAACAATTTAGACACTTGTTCAGAGACCCAATACAACATACTTTGTTTTTTGAGTTGCTTCTCTAAACCTTGTTCGAGTTGCGAGGCTGCATCATAAATACGCTGGATAATGCCATACAAAGGATGCTCTTGGGCTAAGCTATTTTCATCCTGCTCAATAAAACTTTTCAACGTTTGATAAATTCGCCACTTCATAATCAAACGCGGAATATTGGCTTTACGGACTTTGTCTTTGTCGTCTAAAACTTGCTGATAAGCAAACCACTGAAAACCACGAATACGTTGATGAAATTGGCTGTTGGCACTGATGCCTTGTTGTTCAGCAATACGTTGGCTCAACCACTCTTGTACCGCAGGGCTTGGGACAATAAAATGTTGTGTTTGCAAAACTGCAAAAGGATTCTTGGATGGCCGAATGGTATTTTGCAAAAGCCCTTGCACCAAGACATCAATGCGTTGGCTTTGAATCACATGAATGGCCATAATTCCTCAACTTTCAATCTTCTATTGTCTACGTTTATGCACAAAACATAAACATTCGCCACTATACAACAACACCATACTATGGCATTTTTAAAACATTATTTGGAAATAACTTCACAATTTCAAGCTTAAACATGCGTTTTCAAAAATATGAGAAAAAGCTTGAGACAAAGGTAATTGTTTTATGAAAATTGATAAACTTCCAGACGCAATCGATCCAAGCTTAAACCTAGAACAAATTCGTGATGAATGCTTGGAGCAAGTAAAAAAGCGCTCTTATGTCTCTGCTGGTGTCGCAGTAATTCCTGTTCCGTTTTTAGATGTGGTGATTGATGTCGGGATGCTTTCACTTCTGATTCCTGAAATCAATGCCCGTTTTGGTTTAGCACCAGATCAAATCAGTGTTTATGATCCTGCAACCAAGAAAATTCATTGGAATGAATTACGCAAACGTGGTTTTGAGTTTTCAGGTTTAGTGGTTGCGCGTACAGCGGTAAAGGCATCATTAAATAATATGGCGGCTAAAATCATTACCAAACAAGTGACCAAGTTTATCCCACTGGGTGGCTCAATCATTGCAGCAAGTTTAGGCTATATTGTGATGAAAAAAGTTGCTGAAGCGCATGTAGATGAATGTTATAAATTAGCCAAAAATATTCAAAATAAACAAACGCAAAAGTTAGTGAGCTAAGCGCTATACTTTAAGATCTACTATATTTAGTAAAACAAAGAGATATCAGATGATATCTCTTTGTTTTTTGTTCATTGTAAAAATACAGCAAATTCTTCAAGACTGAGTCGTGAGGGATGAAAAGAATTAATTTTCTCATTCACATCGGCATAGCCTAAAGACATGCCACAAACCAATTGTTCATCATCTGTAGCACCTAAAATTGGCATGATAATCTTGTGATAATCATCCATGATGCTTGGGGACAGGTGTCTAAGCCCTGCGCTTTTGCAAGCAACATAATATTTTGCATCAACATGGCGATCGCCATTTTTGCGCCCGCTTCTAATTGACGATGCGTGGTAAAAAATAAACCAACATGCGCATCAAAAAACTTAAAATTTCGAAGGTGTTGTTGTTGCATTTCCTCTCGTTGTTGTTTACTAATGCCCAGTACAGCATACATCCCCCAACCATTCTCCCGTCTACGGCTAATATACGGTTCAAACCATTGTTTAGGATAATAAAGATAAGGGGCAGTAAATTCGCTTCATGAACATTGACCAGAATAAATGGAATCCGCTGCTGCAATCACTTGCTGGCTAATCCTCAATTTACTATTGCCCTGAACCACATAGACTTTCCACGGTTGAGTATTGGTTCCAGAGGGTGCATAACTGGCTTTTCGCAGCAGATCCTGAATGATCTCAGGATCTACAGCCTGATCTGTAAATGCACGTACAGAATGTCGATTTAAAATCACTGCTTCGACCAGATTATTGGCTGTGAATTCCATTTATTCCCTCATAGGTCAAGACTAAAAGTTATATCCGACGTTGATATTCCACCTAAATTTCCAGTCATTGCTATAGTCCGAATTCGTCGAGGTATAGCCAGTTGCATTTTTAGCACCACCCAACACATTGACATTCTTCCCGACACTTCCGTCTACCCAAATTAAGAAAGGCATTGCATTAAACTGCACTCCAAAGGTGTCCATTTGCGAGCGATCCCAGCCGGCTTTGTCTTTCCATAACACACTATAATCATTATAGAATTTTACAGTTTTTAAATTCGGAAAATACTTGGTTTACACAGGTTGGGTATAACCGATATTAAACGAACCAATCGTCCCTTCAGCTGCGACAAAATAAGCAGGTGTTATACCATTCGCTTGCATTAAAATTTGATCATTATTTAAACCCTCTGGGTTTTTTGCATCATATTTATAGCGAATCGCTGAAGTTTGCACATTCCATTTTTCGTAATTATTTAAGCCATGCACTCCAAATGCATAATAATCGCCATTTTTGTCCGTCGCTTTATTACGCAATTGTGAATATGCCCCACTGACACCAAACTCCTGTTTACCAAATTCCAAATCCATTTTATGGGCATAACGTAGATTGAGCTGATTTCTTTTTTCATTGAGATATTGCTGTTGGTGAGGCAGCACATTATCCAATTTATCCGCCGAACCTGACTCTGGCGAATAACGAATATTGCCTGGACTCATGATTGGCATATACGCCACGGTAAAATCATGTGTTGGCGAGGTATTCTTCCAACTCAATCCCGGCGCTATGCTGTCGGCAAATCCTAAGAAAAATGGGATCGGGAAAGTCCATGCATGCTCAGGGAATGGATAAATCCCAAAAGGCTTATAAATAATTCCGGCCTGAAAATCATTATTGTCATCAGGCTTATACCCGACAAAACCATGTTCAACAGAACGTTTATGATCACTTTGGAAGGCATAACTTACATCCAAATAAAATTGGTCATATTTGCCCTTAATATTTAAACGGGCATTATCAAACAAAAACTTGCCATTATTGGGGCTTTCCCATCGCTCATCACGATAATTGGTTCGGACAAAACCGCCTAATTTCAATTGTTTTAAACCATCTTCGGTTTCCCATTGGAACGGTGAAGGTTGTGCATTGGCATAGGCTTGAAATGAGATCAAACTCGATACAATTAATCCTAAATATTTAATTTTTAACATGAGAACCTCCTCAGCAATTTGTTCTCCCGAACGCATTGCCATTCAATTTTTTTAATTTATTTGTTTACTAATGTTTTAGGCAAAGACAGCACAATGAAGCAACTCAACAATAAACATGCTGAGAACACGATGAGTGCGCCTTCTGGTTTACCTGTAATCTGAATGGCATAACCCACCAAAGTGTTACTGACTAAGCCGGCAATGTTGGCAATAGAACACGCCAGTGCAAACCCTGTCGCTGCTGCAGTTCCTGATAAAAAAGTTGCAGGAAGACTAAAAAACACGGGGATGGTGCCTGTGGTCGCAATCGCGGCAATCGAGAACAAAATCAAAGTCATGACAATATTGCTACTAAACATTGTGGTTAAAAACAGTGCAACTGCACCAAAAATAAATGGTACGACCATATGCCAACGACGCTCTCTATATTTATCTGAGCTCCGCCCAATGACCAACATTGCAATCAAGCCAACAATACTTGGAATGGCAACCAGTAAACCGATATTTAATAAGTTGGCAACGCCTGTGGTTTTAATAAATGTCGGCAACCAAAAGCCCATAGAATAGGTACACAGCAACATCGAAAAATTAATTGCACCGAGTTTCAGGATATTGGTATTGAAAAATCCATCTTTAAAACTATGCTTTTGTTTGGCAGAGTCATTGCCTTCTAAATCTTTATTGAGGTTTTTTTCAATGATTAATTTTTCAGCATCATTGAGCCATTTGGCTTTGGAAAAGTGATTCGGTAACATTTTAAATGTCAAAATACCCAAGATCACGCTTGGAAGTGCCTCTAAAAAGAACAACCATTGCCAACCTGCCCAGCCATAAACTTGATCAAAGGTGGTCATGATCCAACCTGATAGCGGGCTACCAATAATCACCGCCAAGGGTAAACCAATCATAAATAAGGCAATGATCTTAGCGCGATAATATGTTGGGAACCATGTGGTTAAATAATACAAAACCCCGGGTAAAAAGCCTGCTTCCGCAGCATCGAGCAGAAACCGCAACGCATAAACTGCATCGGTGTGGTCACAAACATGGTTAAACCAGACAAAATCCCCCATGTAATCATAATCCGCGCAATCCAAATTTTTGCGCCAACCTTTTCCAGAACCAAGTTACTGGGTACTTCAAAAATAATATAGCCAACAAAGAAAAGTCCTGCACCTAACCCAAATGCTGCCTCACTTAAGTTCACATCATTTAACATATGTAATTTGGCAATCCCGACATTAATTCGGTCTAAATAGGCTGCGATATAACAGAAACACAGGAATGGAATCAGTTTCCAAATCACTTTTTTATAAACCTGAACCTCTTGTTCAGGGTAAATTTCTTGTGGTTTTACAACACTGGTAGACATATCTAACTCCTTTAGATCACAAACCAAGTGAGTTGTTTTTCTTGTAATACTTAGAACAAAATGAACAAAACTTTTATGTCACTGATGATCTGCACATTCTCTTTTGTTTTAATGCATCACCAAAAACCATTCTATCCTTGGTTTTTTATTACCCTAACGTCCATAATTTTTAGTTGTATCAATCATCAATTTTTGTTTTGAGTGAAATAATTCAAGACCTCTTGTTTTGATACAACATCTCCATACTTACTATCGATATCAAACAGATTGGCTTCATGGGGTTCACGATGACGATCCCCAACACAGTCACGGATCACAATGGTTCTAAATCCATGTTGCACAGCATCCACGGCTGTTGCGCGAACACACCCGCTGGTCGAACAACCCACAATAATCACGGTATCTATCGCCTCAGCGTTTAAAACCGATGACAAACTTGTTGCAAAAAAAGCACTTGCATAATTTTTAGTGATCACCAATTCAGTGTCGAGCGGTTGAACTTGTGGGCAAAATTGAGTGGCTGGATTACCCACTGTCATCGCTGCCATTACGGGTGATTTTTTTACCCACATTCCCCCGTCAATTTGGTTTTTAGCGTAATAAAGAATATTGGTGTGAATCACTAAAATATTCTGTTCACGTGCCAGTGCCAAAACCGCTTCGGTTTCTTGAACTGCAGTAATCACATCTGGCGCATATAAAGGCTCAGATGCTGTAATATAAGACTGGATAAAATCGACCAACAGCAGCACGGGTTTCTTGCCAAAACCAATTCGATTTCCCCACACGCCTTGGTAATTATCATTTAGGGATTGTTGATTCATTTCACACTCCTTATGCATATGCGCCAGAGAGCAATGCACCAGCACCCGGTACAATTGGCTCTAAATCCATTGCTTTAAGCATCTGATAGGTTGTTGCAATTGCTGCTGAAATCACGGGCTTACCTGTGAGTGCCTCAACTTTAGCGACTGCAGGAAGTGATTGCATTTGTACACATGCTGAAAGCACAATCACATCTGCATCTTGGTAATTCAGCCTCTGCACAATGTTGGGCAAATCAGCAGGGTCATGTTGCGCAACAGCAATGTTGTCAGCGATTTCTAAGGCCACATAATCGAGAATTTCAAAACCCTCTTCAGCAATGTAATTCACCACCAATTCGGTTAAGGGTTTCATATAGGGCGTAACAACAACAATTTTTTTCGCCTTCATCAGCTTCAAACAGTCAACCAAAGCCCCCGCACTGGTGACGACAGGTGCTGCAGCAGCATTATCAACCGTGACTTGATGTAGACGTTTTTCTGACTCACGGTGATAACCGATGCCCATGGACATAATCGCAACCAGACAGGCATATCCCAATACATCCACTTGGGCATCTGAAAGTTCTAAAGCACAACGGTCAGACTGTGCATCCATTGCCGCAAGCTCTTCTTTTTTGAAATGTTTCATCCGCATACGGCTAGAATGGAAGGTAAATGTTTCAGGACGAATCAGTTGACGTGCTTTCAACATCGCTGGAATTTCAGTTTCCATCGTGGTATTGGAACTGGGTACGATTTGACCAATTTTATAAATTCGTTGCATGAGCATTCCTCCTTAAATAAGCCTCTGTCCTAAAAAATCTGAAAAGCCGGCTAAGAAACCATTTAAGTCATCCCAAGGAATCATATGCCCTGCATTTTCCACACGGCTCACCAAAATCCGTGAATTAAGCAATTGGATTTCTGCAATATCGCCTGCCGAGATCACATCGCCTTTGCCAGCCACCATCAATAAAGTTGGTACTTTGATTTTTGGGATATATTGATGAATATCAACATGATGAAAATCATGAAAAGACTTGATAACGGCTGGTAAATAACAGCTATGTAGCCACTCTGCACGTAATTGTCTTTGCGCTAAAGTCCAAGATGGGCAATATTGCTTCATGTCTTCTGCATTCATACCCTGAATAGATTGCTGAATAGAGTCGACATACCAAGATAATTGGCTCGGGTAAGCACGCCGTCCTGGACCTGAGACAGGAGGATCAATCAGCACAATTTTTTTCAAACCTTTGGGCTCAAACGCAGCACAACGAATTGCAAAACGCGCGCCCATCGAGTGCCCAACCAAATAATAAGATTCCAAGTCCAATTTTTTAACAAAATCTAGAATATCTTGCGCACAGGTATCGGTGTCATATTGCAGATGCTCCCCCGAAGAAGACAGCCCTCGGCCTCGAATATCCAAAACATAGACATCAAAAAATTGTGCTAATTTTTCCGCTACAAACCCCCAAGTAATGGCAGGGCTGGTAATCCCGGGGATCAACACCAAAGCATGCCCTCTCCCACCATAACGAAGATAATGTAAGCGGACTTGATTGATCGCTACATTAGACCCATACAGGAATTGACTCATACGGCCTCCTCCTCATTTAATGCATGTGCATATACATCATATTCATACACCCAAGCTGGATCTTCTTGGCTTTTTAAGAAGGTATTGGCATTGGAAACTTCTTGCACTCGACTGGCACGTTGTTTACGGTTTTGTTCATATAATTTGAACGCCTCCTGATAGTGGTCTAACCCTGTTTGCAGCAAACAGCGCGTGAGCATTGCAGCATCTTCAATCGCCATACCTGCACCTTGTGCCATATGTGGTTTCATGGGGTGGCAAGCATCACCAAGCAATACCATACGGCCATTGCTCCATATTGGTAATGGATTACGATTGTTTAATGGCCACTTGGTAATATCTTCACTGGCTTCAATCATGGCTAAGATGGTTGGATGAAAATCATTAAATGTTTCAAATAGTTCTTGTTTTGAACAAGGCACAAAACTTTGCCCTTGGAAATCCCATGCTGGATGAGGCACACCTGTAACAAAGTAATACTCATCACGTTCTTTGGTGGTGTAATAGGCCATCATATGGCGATCCTCATACCACCATTTGACACAATCATCTAAATCAAATTGCTGTTTTAATTTCTCTAATTGTTCACCTTTAATCATGGCACGGTGTGCAACCCAACCACTGTATAAAGGGGCTTCGGGTCCAAGAATGATTTCTCGATTTTTTGAGTTAATCCCATCAGCACCAATCACAATATCAACATCACTTACTGTGCCATCCTCAAAGCTTAGGGTTACTCCATCTAGCTTTTGAGTAACAGCACTTAAGCGCTTGGCAAAATGTAATTTGTCTTGTTGCAATGCTTCGATTTGTCGGGCATGCATATCACCACGATGGATCGTGATATAGGTTGCTCCATATCCAGTCAAACCAACATTGGACATATAGTTTGCAGTATTTCCATCACGGCTGACCCAATGCGTTGGATGACATCCCATGTCTTCCAAATCTTGCTCTAAACCCATTTCTCGAAAGATTTTCATAATGTTTGGGCCAATATGAATACCAGCACCTAAACGAGAAAATTCTGCGGCTTGCTCATAGACATCAACATCAAAACCCGCTCTCTGTAGTAGTAGCCCCATTGAAGCGCCACCAAGACCTGCACCAATCACTGCAATTTTTTTTGCTTTATTCATTGTTTACTCCATCAAACAAATTTTTCTTTTAATAGATATACCCCACGACAATATTAAAGTCTATGAACTTTAAATTTTTAAACAAATCTCATTTTATAAAATCAAATAAATTATTGTTTAACATAAAATAATATTTAAATTACAATGTTGTAATAAATATATAATCAACACAATTAAAGTGTATACTCTTTAAAAATACAAAAAACAGCGATGAAAAAGGAGCATCATCATGCCTGTAAATAGCACTGAACTGACCCAAATGTTTGAGCATGTTTTAACCTTATCCAAAGTCGATGAAACACAAAGTGTGGCCATTTTAAAAAGTCATTATTCACATCAACAAACCGTTCAAGCCGCACTTGATGCAGCATGTCGGTTAGAAGCCAAAGTGTTTATTTTAGAATTACCTTCGTTCAATCATCCCAGAGCCATGGGAAATGATATGACTGCTTATTGTGGAGATACTGCTTTAACAGGCAATCTTGCTGCTCAACAAGCACTTGAATCTGTCGACCTCATCATTGACACTATGATGTTGCTGCACTCACCAGAACAGGAACAGATCTTAAAAACAGGAACACGGATTTTATTGGCCGTGGAACCCCCAGAAATTCTCGCTCGTATACTGCCCACTCTAGAAGACAAACATCGGGTTCAAACTGCTGAAAAATACTTAAAGAAAGCGAAAAGTATGCATGTGAGCTCAAAGGCAGGCACAGATTTTTATGCTCCGCTTGGGCAATACCCTGCTGTAACTGAATATGGCTTTGCCGACGAAGTTGGGCGCTGGGATCACTGGCCGAGTGGTTTCTTATTCACTTGGCCCAATGAAAATATGGCAGAAGGCATCTTGGTTGTAGATATTGGTGATATTTTATTACCCTTTAAAACCTATACCCGTGAAAGAGTCACTTTAGAAATCGAAAAGGGGGTAATTACTCAAATTCATGGTGGATTTGAAGCAGAATATCTTCGTGATTATATGAAATATTTTAATGATCCAGAGGTGTATGGAATTTCACACATTGGTTGGGGCTTACAACCTCGAGCACAATGGACAGCGATGGGTTTGCATGATAAAAATGATGGGATGTGTATGGATGCACGTGCTTTTAATGGTAACTTTTTATTTTCAACGGGACCCAACACAGAAGTAGGTGGTAGCCGTAAGACACCATGTCATATGGATATTCCACTTCGTAACTGCACAGTGAAACTCGATGATTTAGTGGTTGTTGATCAAGGCGTTCCTATAGCGCTCAGCTAACGCGAAGAAACTAACGATTAAAATCAAATGCTTAATACATCCAACCAAAGCATAACGACCAAGTAGTATTATGGTCGTTATTTTTATGCAATCCTTTTATACTGGCCCTGTTAAAGTTTAAAAAAAACTTCAATATTTTAAATCTTCGGGTCTAATTTTCCTCACATGATAAAGAAGTCAAACATGAATGATGAATATGTAATTGAAGAACAAGTGGGATATTTACTTAGACGGACTTACTTTCATCATTTAACGATTTTTCAACAAAGCTTGGATGAAACTCGCCTCACTTCGGTTCAGTTCGCTGTACTTTATGCCATCAATAAATTAAAAGAATGTTCGCAAAAAGAATTGGTTGAGGAAACTGGTATCGACCAAGCAACCATTCGTGGCATTATCCAGCGATTAAAAGACAAGCTTTTTATTTCACAAGATCCTGATCAACATGACAAACGCAAGGTGTTGATTCATATTACACCATCGGGTATTCAAGAGCTTTCGCAAGCGATTCCAATTGCTGCAAGTATTAGTGACTTAACCCTCGCTGCATTAAATCCCGCCGAAAAAATTGCTTTAAAATTTTTACTTAAAAAAATTCTGGGGCATCAATTAGATTAGGATCTTTTACCGCATTAGATCATTGTGATTGGCATCGCACTAAAGCGTAGAATAAGAGCATCTATTCTTTAGTGCGATACTATTTATAACCTCAACTTAGCTGTTGCTAGCAAACAATCAATCCGCTTTTAACTGCTTTAAAATCGTTTTAAGGATTTGAATACGTGCCGTGTACTTATCATTGGTCGCAACCACATGCCACGGTGCATACTCAGTATCGGTTCGTTCAAACATATCCGCAGCCGCATTTAAATAATCGTCCCAATGTCCACGATTTCGCCAGTCATCAGGGGTAATTTTAAAGCGTTTATGCGGTGTTTGTTCACGTGCTTTAAAACGTGCTTCTTGTTCATCTTTGCTGATTGCCAACCAGAATTTAACTAACACGGTTTGATTATCCGTTAAATCTTTTTCAAAGCGATTAATTTCATCATAGGCACGTTGCCATTCCGCAGGCTTGGCAAAGCCTTCAATACGTTCAACCAATACTCGACCATACCAAGTACGATCAAAAATGCTGATTTTTTCCTCGGGTTGAATCTTGGTCCAAAAACGCCATAAATAGGGTCGGCGCAATTCATACTGTTCTGGTGCTGCAATGGTATAAATCTCGTATTCACGCGGATCAAGATTTTTCACAATCCGCTTGATTGCCCCACCTTTACCTGCTGCATCCATGCCTTCAAAGGTTATGATGACATTGCGTGAATCATTGCGTAGCGCTTCCGATACTTTTTTGGTTAATTTCTTTAATTCAGCTTTATATTGATCTTTATCCAGTTCTTCTGTGGCAGGTTGCAATAACGACTCAGGTACAGTCGCCTGTTTCCACTTGGTTCTCACTGCTGTTTTATGTCGAGGCAACTGCTTTAATGCTTGCAAAATATACTGAGCAAATTGTTGATCTCGAGCAACACAATCTTCGCAGTCAATCACATACCAATCATCGGTAAACCGTTGACGTAATTTTTGCACAATGTCGTATTGTTTTTTATTCCGCCAATCCAAACCCATTAACTTATGCCAACGCTGTTCAGACGCATCCATTGAATCTAAACGCTTTTGTAAACTTTTCCACGGTAGATCAAACCAGATTTTAATCACATCGACATGATTATTTTTTAGGTCTTGTTCGTAAGCACGCATATTTTCAATATAGGTATCGAATAAGGTTTCATCTAAGGGTTTAGAAACATGCATCGCTGTTGACAATAAATCACTGTACCAATTGCCAAAAAACAGCTGAATTTGCCCTTCTGATGGAATGTGCCGTGCATAAGGTTGCCAAAAACTTTGTTTACTGCTAAATAAACTGGCTGGATCTGCTTTAACTCGTAAGTAACGAGGATCAACCCATTCACGTAATTGTTTAACCGCTTCCCCTTTCCCCGCAAGCTCGATACCACTGACTAAAATGACCAAGCTTTTGGCATTATTTTTATCTTTAGAATTCTTTAAGGCATATTGTGCCTCAATCAGATCAACGGATAACTCTTCTTCATCACGCAACGCAAACGCTAATTGTTCTTCAATCATCTGCTTCTCTATGGTCTGAAACTTCAATTGAGTATACCCATTCCCTAAAACAGAGTTATATTATTTTCTGTATAAAATCTTTGATATTGTTTATTTAAAAATCCACTGACCATATTTCTCTATTGTTTTTTAACTTTTGTCATAGTGATACGCAGCAACTGCCTTTATGCTGTTGCTAAACGAAATCTAGAGTTTTTATATGTCAAAACTTGCTGCACTTGATCAGCTTTTAGAACAATATCAACAATTGAGTTATCACACTGACCCAATTCTAGAAAAACGCCTGCATGAAGCGCAGGACTGGTTAAAAATGCGTATTGAAAACACTCATCATGCGCTGTTTAATCAAAAAGAAAATCAATTGATGGCAAAATATTTTATCAACCGCTTATATGGTGGGCCTGAATTTGATGATTTGGCGATACAGATTGAACGTTTATTAAAATATGCACACAAAGCAGAAAAAATTCTCCCTGAAAATGCCATTAAGACCGGTTTAAAATCTGTTGGATTGGCGGTACTTGCTATGCAACTTGATGAGCAAGTCGCGGCACAATTACTTAAGGATTACCCTGTTGACCAAGTGATTGATGATGAAATGATGCGACTGACCTTGCTGAAATTAGATCAAGCAGAAGCCCGTCAACAACAGCTGGGGTTATTGGATGATTTGGGTGGTGCACTAGACAAATACATGCGTTCATTCATTATGCATACTGCATTTAAAATGTGTAAAGGCACTGCAATCAAATATAAATTTGAATTGATGTATGACTTTATTGGCGAAGGTTTTATTGCGATGAAACCGATGAAATCTGCAGCTGATTTTATCCATGCATTTACCCTAAAAGAACGTGATATTGTCGAAAAAGTGCATGCTGGAGATCCCAATCCATTTCAGGATTAATTTAATTTCTGGCTGTATCAAACCGATCTCTAAGATCGGTTTTTGTATATTATTCATAACAATTTCATGATGAGGACTGCAAAATTATGCAGAATCTGTCATTATGCAGAGCAATATAAAATTTCCCATTTTTGTGTTCAGGAGTGACTCAAATGTCGAATGAAAACCAAAAGCCTACAGCCCCAGCTGAAATGGCAACGAATACAGACAAAGTGAGTCCATTTCTAACAGAACCATTACCGCAAGGTACTCCACAAGGTCAACAACAGTCCTTGCAGCAACAACTGGTAGATACGCCAGTTTCTGGGACTGTGCCAAAATACAACCTTCCACGTGGTGCTAATACAGGTAATGTTGGCGCAACTACGCATTTCGGCTACAAAACTGTTAATAGTGAAGAAAAAGCGCAAAAAGTCGCTGAAGTCTTCCATTCTGTCGCAAGCAAATACGACATTATGAATGATTTAATGTCATTTGGTATTCATCGCCTCTGGAAACGTTTTGCGATCAATATGTCAGGTGTCCGTCGTGGTCAGCACGTGCTTGATATTGCAGGCGGTACAGGTGACTTAGCCAAAGTTTTCAGCCGTGAAGTTGGTCCAACAGGTCATGTGGTTTTATCCGATATTAACGAGTCCATGTTGAATGTTGGTCGTGATCGTTTGATTGATGCTGGCTGTTCCAATGTTGATTTTGTATTGGCCAATGCTGAAACCTTAGAGCCATTTGCAGACAATAGTTTTGACTTGCTCACCATCAGCTTCGGTCTACGTAATGTGACTGATAAAGATGCTGCACTCCAAGCAATGTATCGTGTATTAAAGCCAGGTGGTCGTTTACTGATACTTGAGTTCTCAAAACCAGTATTTGAACCATTTTCAAAGCTATATGATTTCTATTCATTCACCGCTTTACCATTTATGGGTAAAGTTGTTGCCAATGATGCGGAAAGTTATAAGTATTTGGCTGAATCTATCCGTATGCATCCAGACCAACGCACCTTAAAAGGTATGATGGAAAATGCTGGTTTCCAAAACTGTGATTACCACAATTTAACCGGTGGTATTGTGGCGGTACACCGTGGCTTTAAACTGTAATTTCCCCAAGATATAACAAGCAAGGTTGAATTATGTGGTCAATTCTGGCACTCGGTGCAGTTGAACGATTAATCAATCAGTTTATTAATTTGGATGCAATTACCCGCATCCAATTTAATCAGTTACAAGGCAAACTGTTACGTGTCGTGATGGATACGCCTCAGCTTTCTGTCGATGTTTACTTTGATCAAAATAAAATCCGTCTTGAACCGACTGTGACTGGTAAAAGCGAAACACCTTCAATTTTTGAACAACGCCCTTTTGACAAAAATGTTGCGATTGCAGAAGCCACAGCAACATTACATGTAAAGAATGTTGTTGAATTGGCTAAATTATTTGTTGCGGATGATATTGGCAATATTCCTCTACAAGGTGATTATCACCTGTTACAGGATATTCAAAATATTGTCCAACAGCTTGAGCCTGATTTGGCAGCACAGCTTAGCCCGTGGATTGGTCCTGCACTCGCGCATGAAATTGGCAAAATACAACTGGCGCCAAAGCATCTCAAACGCTCACTGCAAAGTCATTTATTTTTTGTAGAAGACTTTTTAAAAGAAGATACGGGTGTATTGGCTCCACGTTGGCAAATGGATGATCTGCAACAAGATACCCGTCAACTGAACCAAAATATTGACCGACTTGAAGCAAAAATTCAGCAACTTCAATCTCACTTTACTCAAAATCAAGATCAGGTAATTTAATATATGATTCCGCATATTGCCCGTTTATTCGAACTTTGGCGCATCGCCGCGCACTATAGACTCGACACACTGGTCCCTGCGGAAGAATTACCTGAAAAAGCTCGGCATGCTTTAGCTTTAATTCGCTTACACCCTGCGGCATGGTCTAGTAAAGAACGTAAAAATCCGCTCAAGCTTAAAGAAGCATTAGAAGAAATGGGGCCTTTAGCAATTAAGTTGGGGCAATTACTTTCTACGCGTCGTGATTTAATTCCACCTGAAATTTTACAACAATTGGTTTTATTACAAGATCGGGTTAAACCCTTCGAGGTCAATATTGCAAAAGCGCGTATTGAGCAATCACTGAAAGCCAATATTTCTACAATTTTTGCCCGTTTTGATGAGCAACCTTTGGCTGCTGCATCTATTGCACAAGTCCATACTGCTGCGCTCCATGATGGTCGTGAAGTGGTGGTGAAAGTCACTCGTCCAGATATTCGCAGTCAGATTCTACAGGATTTTGAAATTCTGCAATGGCTTGGAGCAAGCTTAGAAAAACGGCTTGAAGCAGCTCGTGCAGTGCATTTGTCTGAAATCATCCAGAACTACCGTCAAGTGATCTTAAATGAGCTGGATCTTACGCTAGAAGCAGACAATACCCGTCGTATGCGTCATTACTTCACGGGTTCAAGCATGATGTATGTGCCTGAAGTCTACATGGACAGCAAGGATGTTATTGTTGCTGAGCGGATCACAGGCGTTCCCATTTCAGATATTGAAACCTTTGAAAAGCTTGGGATGGATCGTAAAGATCTTGCTGAAAAGGGTTTAACGATTTTCTTTACACAAGTATTTCGTGACAATTTCTTCCATGCCGATATGCATCCCGGCAACGTGTTTGTTGAAACCTTGAATCCAAGCCACCCCCGTTATATTGCCCTTGACTGTGCAATTATGGGTGAGCTATCTAAACAAGATCAAATGACCGTTGCACGTATGTTGCTTGCGGTCATGAACAGCGATTTCTTACAACTGATTCAAATTGTGCATCAGGCGGGCTGGATTCCACCGAGTACCGATCAAGATGCGCTATCCCGTGAAATGCGTCGCACTGTTGGACCAATGGTGTCCAAACCGATGCATGAATTGGACTTTGCGGGTATCTTGATTCAAGTCATGGACATTGCGCGTCGCTTCCATTTAGAAATTCCACCACAATTGATGTTATTACTCAAAACACTGGTACATGTGGAAGGTTTAGGTACCGATTTATATCCTGAACTCGACATTTGGAAGCTGGCAAAACCGATTCTCACCGAATGGGTAAAAGCACAAATGAATCCTCAGAAGAACTTAAAAGAGTTAGGACAGAAAATTCCTGACTTACTTTTAGGTGCACAGGATTTCCCAACCTTGATGGTTGACAGCTTAAATGGTTTAAAAAATCAATCTGCATGGCATGCCAAACAACTGCATGAGTTGCAAATGATGCGTTTAGAGGTGGAACAGCAACAAAAACGTAGCTGGATTTTCGGTAGCATCATGGCGATTTTGCTCTCTATTGCAATCATTGCACCGTGGTATATTTCAATTGTTTTGATTGTCTTGACCACTGTTTTAGCAGTTTGGCGGATTGCCAAATAACGCGATTCAGCCTATTCAATGAATAGGCTTTTTTGGCTATGACTGCTAAGTCACCGAGTGACAGCTCTCGCCATTGTTCAATCTATCACGCACTCTAAAATAAAAAATATTCGTTTGAGTGAGTGAAATCATGACCCAAATTCTACAAAAACGCCCTGCAGCAATCACCTTACGTGCAGGCTCACTCGCCAAACAACACATACAACAAGAAGGCTTATCTGCACATCAAGTCGATATGATTCCTGGCGCAGCTGGCGGCCCCAAAGGCATTGGTTTAATGGGTTTGGATCAGGCGATTTTCGGTGATTTTCTACAGCGTGCCAAACAACGACGTTTTTTAATTGGTTCATCTGTTGGTGCATGGCGCTTTGCTGGAATTTTAGCGCAAGGTGAACAACTCGGTCCTGAGCGTTTGGCGGAGTTATATATCAACTTGCCCTTTCATAAAAAGATGACCATTGCAGAGATTGAGAAAATATCTCGCGAGATGCTGTACAGCATTTTAGACCAACACAGCCAAAAACTGGTCGAACATCCCGAATATCACCTTACGATTATCGCAGCCAAAGCAGAACATTTATTTCAAAGTGATCAAAAGCTTGCACTGTATAGTTCCTTACTCGGTATTATCGGCAGTAATGCAATTTCAAGAAACCATCTGAATAAATTTATGCAGCGAGTCATTTGTCAACCTGCTCAGTTCCCACAATTTAAAATTCAGGATGATGCTTTTAAAACCCATTATTTAAATTTTAATCAGCACAATGTTGCGGATTGGTTGATGGCCTCAGGTTCGATTCCGGCAGTTACACCTGCGGTAAAAAATATTGCCGATGCGCCACAAGGCGCGTATCGAGATGGTGGTTTGATCGACTATCACATCGATTTGCCTTTTGAGAGTAAAGGGATTGTTTTATATCCACATTTTTCCGACAGTATCATCCCAGGCTGGTTTGACAAAATGTTTAAATCTCGTACAGCAAAACCTGCAAACCAAGCACGGACTTTACTGATCTCGCCTTCTCAAGACTATTTAAAATCTTTACCTTTAGGACGTTTACCGGATCGTAAAGATTTTGTGATGAAAGGTCTGGATGATCAAAAGCGAAAACAATTGTGGAAGCAGTCTGTAGCAGAAAGTCAGCGACTAGGTGATGAATTTTTAGAAATAGTGGATAAACAAAATTTTGCTGAAGTGATGCTAGATTTATAATTATTACCCCCATTGATCACCACATCCAGCGGTGAATAAATTTGATTTTCAACAGCTTAAATACATCACAACGGCATTCTCGATGACTTGAGATATCAGCCTGAGACATGAGCCATGTCAGTCATGGCTCAAGCTTTAAATCATTTATTTTGCACTGAATTTAATCCGTATCTGGTCTCGCCTATAGGCGTTGATTCTTGGCTAAGATCCATTAGGGTCTGTTGACATTTCATAAATGGTTTGCGTTGTAGGTTAAAATTGAGCATGAGACGTATACGTCGTAAAGCAGGAAACGAAGAGAATAGCGGGACTATTTCCGAGTTTCATAACGTACTGAGATAATTTTAGCCACAACCCTTCGGGACTAGCGTGTTTTTTGCCACTACGTCGTTACGAACTACTTATTTAGAATGACTAAATTTCGTATTTCGCGCCTAGTATTGCCTAAAAAACACACGTCGTCGCAAACGTAGACGAATTGTCAACAGACCCTAGTAAAAAAGAGCTTGATTCAAATTAACGCTTGTTAATTCCCTGCTTTTTGTTAAATTTAAATCATTCAAAGTACTTACTCTAATAATGAATCAAACTAAAACGCCAAAATTTGCCATCGTCGGTGCAGGAACAGCAGGGCTTGCTACTGCAATTTTACTCGCACAACAAAATATTCAGGTTACTATTTTTGAGAAAGTATCTGAGCTTGAACCTGTCGGTGCAGGCTTATTGCTTCAACCGTCTGGACTTGCAGTTTTTGAGCACTTAGGTGTGCTTGATGATGCGGTTAAACTCGGTGCAATGGTCACAGGCTTAGAGGGACAACTCGCCAATGGTTTTAAACTGGTGGATAGTCATTATACCCAAGCCCATCCCGATTTTTATGGTTTAGGTATCCATCGAGCAAGCTTATGTCATGTTTTGCAAAATAAATGCCATGAATTTCCTGAACTGATCACTTGGCACATGAATGCCGATATTGAAAAACTCAAAGAATCAGCAGATGAAATCCGAGTTTTAGGTCAGGTCAATGGTGAGTCTTTTGATGAAGTCTTTGATAGCGTTATTGTTGCCAATGGTGCGCGAAGCCAGTTAAGACCAATCGAGTGGGTTAAAATCGATCAAGCCTACCCTTGGGGCGCGAAATGGACCATTGTGCCTGAATGTTTGCAGCTTGATACTCAAATTTTGCACCAATTTTATGATCGCTCCAAGATCATGATGGGAATCTTACCTACAGGCGCAATTCCCACTCAGCCCAAGCAACGACTTTCCAGTATCTTCTGGAGTCTTCCAACCGATCAGCTTGGAAATTTTTTACCTCATCAACAAGCCCGTGCTGAGTGGTTAAAAGCGCTATCCAAACGCTGGAAGCCCGCAGCAGAATGGTTAGAGCAAGTAATCGCCAATCCTGAAGAAAAGCAACAATGGCTTTCTGCCCATTATCGTGATGTAGTGCTGTCTAAATTTGGTCAAGGTCGCATCGGTATCATTGGAGACGCTGCACATGCAATGAGCCCACAGCTTGGACAAGGTGCAAATATGGCGCTTTTAGATGCATGGGCTTTGGGACAAGCAGTTCAAGTTGCCCGAAACAATCAAACGATCGATTATGCAAAGCTATGGCAGTGCTATCACCAACATCGCAAAAGCTCATCTGCATTCTATCAATTTTTAAGCCGCTTACTGACGCCCCTATACCAATCTGATCTTTGGTGGGCAGGCGGTTTACGAGATCTAAGCTTCTCATGGATGTACCGTATCCCTTATTTTCGTAAAGAAATGGCAATCACAGTGTCGGGATTAAAATCGGGTATATTTACCCAAATGAAGTATGAGGATATTGCTCGATCATCCTTGGCAAGAGAAAAATGATGTGCACTCAAGTTACCCATTCTGTAATTTTAAAGTGTGAACAAGCGTTTTAATCTCGACTCAATCCATAATCAATATTTTCCTAAAATGCTGGAAATAACGTACACTATACAACCGCTACCATGTCAACGTAGCGCTCTTTCTTTTTATAACTTGGTGAAATCCTATGAACAATCTGCAATGGCTCGATGAAGTAAAATTTAACGAACAAGGACTTATTCCTGCTATTGCACAACATCATCAAACTGGACGTATTTTGATGGTGGCATGGATGAACCGTGAAGCATTACAACTGACTGCTGAAAAAATGCAGGGCGTTTATTTTTCTCGTTCACGAAATAAATTATGGTTTAAAGGCGAAGAGTCTGGCCATTTTCAAACCGTTTATGAAATCCGTTTAGACTGTGATGCAGATGTCATCGTCTTACAAATTGAACAGCATGGTGGAATCGCCTGCCATACAGGTCGAGAGTCTTGCTTCTATCGCAAGCTCACTGCAACGGGTTGGGAAATTGTCGATACACAATTAAAAGATCCAAATGCAATATACGGTGGAAAACTTTCATCGAATCCGCATACTATTGCCATGAATACATCCAATGCGCAGGCTGAACAAGTCGAAGTCTTGGGTTATTTAGGCAAAATGATGGCTGAACGTAAAGCAGCTGATCCAGATTCCTCTTATGTGGCAAAGCTTTACCATAAAGGTTTAAATAAAATCTTAGAGAAAATTGGTGAAGAAAGTATTGAAACCATCATTGCTGCTAAAGATTTTAAATCTGAAGCGTGTGAAGATCATAAAAATGATCTGATTTATGAAGTTGCAGATCTATGGTTCCATACCATTGTGATGCTTGGTTATTTTGAGTTGGATGTGCAATTGGTACTCAACGAACTTGCACGTCGTCAAGGGCTTTCTGGCCTAGTTGAAAAAGCCAATCGAGATCATTAATTTGGGATTGTCTAGTCCTGAAATAGGTTGACACTTATTTCACACAAACGCTCGATGAACTTCATCGGGCGTTTTGTATTTTAGTGACATATGCGGTCTACGAATATTATAAATTTTTATGGACTCTGCAACCATTCGTTTAGCGTCTTCAAGACTATTTGGTTTATGAAGTAAATATTCATTCTTCAATATACCATTCACTCTTTCAGCTAAAGCATTTTGATAACAATCATACCCATCGGTCATAGAACATCGAATATTATGTTTTTGATGTAATTCCTGATATTTCTTTGAACAATATTGGATACCTCGATCTGAATGATGAATCAATGAGGATTGTGGGGCTTTACGTTCCTTTAATGCTTTGATATATGCTTGGCTAACAGCTTCTGCACCTAAATTGTCATCTACATGATAACCCACTATTTTTCTAGACCAAGCATCGGTTATTAGACTCAGATAGGCCTCTCCTGTTTCTAGTGGAAGATAGGTTATATCTGCAACCCAGAGCTGCTCCGGTTTCTGCGGTATCACTTGCTCAATTCCTAACTTAATCAAGTTAGGATGCTTGTGAAAACGATGATGACTATTCGTTGTCTTATGATAGGCGCGTTTAGGTTGTACTAATAAACGATGATCTCTGAGTAAATCAAACAACCGATCTCTACCAATTTTGATACCCATTATCGTGTTCAGTAAATAGTGAAGTTTCCTTGTGCCTATGCGAGGTTGAAACATTCTTTCTTGCTGAACTTGTTGTAATACATCCTGTTCATGCTTATATCTTAAACAGGCTTGCTTGCATTGCTTATAATAAGCTTGCCGAGTTGTACCAAGATAATAACAACATTCAGTGACACTAAAACCTACCGTCTGCTTTTCTTTGATTGCTTGCCTTGTGGCTTTTTTGTGGTGCTCACTCCGTAATCTCGTTCGAGTATGTTTATGATAGTTTCAAATAACTCAGCCTTTCTTTTTGTTTCATATAATTGCTGCTCAAGCTCTTTGATTCTTTGTTCTGGTGTTAGCGGTAAAGGATCAGACATTTGTTTTTCTCCATGACGAAATGGGGTGCCTTGACTCCAATCTAATCTACCATGCTTCCGCAACCAAACTAAAACGGTAGCACAACCTAGAATGCCGTATCTGTCTTGAGCTTGTTTATAAGTCATTTCACCTTTTTCAACTTGATCTACGACTGATAATTTAAAAGCTAAGCTGTAATCTCTTTGTGTTCTTTTAACTATTGTTTTCATTACACTCTCCAAATTTAAGTTTAGAAAGTGTCAACCTTATCTAGGATGGGACAACCAATAAAAAAGAGACGCCAAATTGGCGTCTCTTTTTTATTGGTGTTGCTAAATTTAGAGATAAAAAAACCAGTGCAAAAGCACTGGTTTTTAATTTAACGACTTAGCACAGACTTAACTTTCATTTTTCTTTGGATCTAGGCTTGGGTCTTTGATTTCAATGTAAGTATTTGCACGCAGCTCTCTTAACCAGCCGTCATATTCTGATTCGAATTGACGCTCACCTAAAATTTGGCGAGCCATACGCTTTTGGTACTCTGAGGTCATATCTTGTTGACGTGTACCTGTAACTTGAAGAATATGCCAGCCAAATTGAGTTTGAAATGGTTTACTGATTTCGTTGACTGGCGAACTCTGCATGAGTTTGTCAAATTCAGGAACCATCATGCCAGGGCTTACCCAACCCAGACTTCCGCCATCACGAGCAGAACCAGGGTCATTTGAATAGGTTGAAGCAAGCGTAGCAAAATCATCGCCCGCTTTTAAGCGGTTATAAATACTGTCAATGGTTTGCTTTGCATTTTCAGGGCTAACAACTTCTGATGTTTTAATCAAAATATGACGCGTATTAAATTGCGGAACTAAAGCTTTTTGCTCATTCGATTTTTTTTCTAATAACTTTAAAACATGAACGCCATCTTTTGCTGGAATTAAGTCAGTGGTTTGTCCTGGCTCAAGGGTAGTAACACGTGCAGCAAGATCTGTTGGAATATCTGAAAGCGGACGGAAGCCCATATCAGCACCATCAACTTTAACTTGGGCTGTGCTAAATTTCTTTTCTATGCCTTTAACGTCATTGCTGTCTTTTAAGTCAGTACGAACTGCTTTTGCAATACTTTCTAACTCGCTTGCAGGTGCTTCTCCTGAAATACGCATATGTAGTACATGGACTTGACTACCAACCGCAGCTTGGCCTTCAGGTGATTTTAAGAAGTTTTCAACATCAAGGTCAGTGATTTTGATACGAGACATTACTTGTTGTTGACTCAATCGTTGAATGAGTAAATCTTCCGCAACACGGTTACGAAGTAATTCATAGGTACCAGGTGCAACCGCATCTAATTTTTTTTGAAAAGCTTCTAAAGAATTTGCACCAGATTGTTGGGCAACTTTCAATACGGCTTCATTTAAGCTTTTTTCATCTGCTTTTAAGCCATACTTCTTCACTTGTTCAAGCTGCGCATCATGAGTAATGAGCTGACTCAGTACTTGCTGTTGCAGAATGTTTTGTGGTGGAATTTCTTTCTTTTGTGCCTGAAGTCGATGCGTCGCTTCAGCAACACCTTGGTCTAAATCACTTTTTAAGATTGCTGTAGAACCAACAATTGCAATGATTTGGTCCTGCGGAGCAGCATAAACTGATACCGAGGTGGAGATGAGTAAAGCTAAGGTTGATGCTTTAAATAATTTTTTAAATTTTTGCGTCTTCATTAATGTGTCCAAGATTGATTAGCTTTATCAAAACCTAAAATACGATTTTCAAGTAATGAACTTAACTTGTTGTTCAAACCACCAAGTCCTTTTAGTGTGATCTCAGCCATCACTGCGCGTTTTGGCTTTGTATCAGGAAGAGAAACGTCATCTAGATCATTAAAGTACGAGCGACCATAGACGGAAATTCCCCAACAACAAGATTCATAATTCACACCCAATAAATATTCGCGTGCGACATGGTTGTCAAGGTCATATTGAACATGTCCCATAATACGCCAGTTGTCTTTTACAGGCTGTATAAATGATGCAACTGCTTGATCATATGCACGTTGACGGTCAGGGAGGTTATTGCGATAAAAATAACCAACGTTATAAAGGTTTCCGCGTTGGCCTGTATAATACAATTGGAAGTCATGTTGAGCGCTATCACCATTTGACATCCACGCTGAATTGGTGCTCAGTGTGAAGTTTTGTGAAAGTTGGCTAGAAAGGCTCAGCACAGGGCCAGTATGTTTTTCTCTGTCTAAATCATCTGTATTATTGAGTAGGGTAACTTTTCGATCATCAAAATAATAACTTTGACCAATACTGGCTCTTAAGCGCTCTAAGCCGACTGTATCAAATAAGCTATAACTTAAACCAAGCGATAAAAAGTTATTGTCTTCTAAACGGTCATGTCCATAAAAACGGTATGGGCTAAACAATTGATCATAGCTGATAGAAGCTGTTGTTGAATCAAAGTTTGGATAACCTGTTTGATTTTTATATGGTGCATATGCATAGAAAGCGCGAGGTGTAATGGTCTGGAGGAATTTTCCGTCCTTTTCAAAAGTTAGACCCGTATCCAAAGTAAATTGAGGAACAACAACGGATTTGTTTTTGCTATCTTGGCTTTGGTTATTTAAATTAAGTTGATCTACAGTGGTTTGATCATAGAAAGTATTTAAACTCCGAACAGAGACTTCGGGAATCACAAAAGACCATGGATTACGGAAATTATAACGTGTCGCAAATTGGTTATATAAACGTGTACCACTTGGCTGGTTGTTATAATCGGCATCATTGATGTCTTTTTGGAAATACGCAGTATCGTTGTTAAATTCGTATTCCAAACCTTGCGGATTTCCAGCGACATAGTTCAGTAAAAACTGTGGTAGGCGGGCATATGGCTTATCTACATCTTTGATGGTTTTATCAAGGGTTTGGAAGTCCTCAACTTTAAGCTGAGCTTTTAAGCCTGGAATACCGTGATTGTAGTTGAGTTCCCATGCGCGACGTTGGTTCAGCTCTGTACGAGTGTTTGGGTTATTATCTAGATCTGAGAAAAAATCTTTATCAGAAACATAGTTATATTCTAAGTTGGTTGACCATTGTCTAGTGATATCCCACTTGTGCAGAAAATGCAGGTCTTTACGATCTTCATCATTATAATCACGGTCAGAAGGTAAGTAACTTCCCCAAACGCTACCAGCACCAAAGTTCTCAGTTAAATAACGAAACTCACCTTGAGCCATAAGACCACGGTCAGTAATCAGCCGTGGTGTAATGGTGGCATCATAGTTGGGCGCCAAATTTAAATAAACGGGAACTGCGAGTTCAAAACCACCATCATTGGTAAAGCCAAAACTAGGATTTAAAATCCCTGTAGTACGGCGGTCATCGATTGGGAAGTTAAAATATGGAACTGCGAGTACAGGCACATCCTTAACATAGAGTTTGGTGCCACGCGTTACACCTCGACCAGTGTCTTGATCCAATTCAATTTTATTGGCCTGAATTTTCCAAGTGGGTTTTTCATCGGGTGGGCAGGTGGTATAGGTGGCATTTTCAAGGACGATATTGGTTGGCGAAGTTCTTTCTATTTTTTCTGCATGACCATGTGCGTGGGTCAATTCTGCAATATAGAAACTATTATTTAACTGACCAGTTTCATCTTTCAGGTTGTAATCGATTTGATCACTTTGCGCGATGATACCACCTTGTGCCATTTGTACATTACCTTTCGCTTTGGCGAAAGTTTGTGTTTTATCAATGGTCACTTCATCGGCACGAATCATACGTCCAGATTGATCAATGACTACATCACCAGACAGGAAAGAGTCACCATTGGGATTGTAATAACCATTATCTGCGGTAATCACAGATGACGCTTCTTCTGGGTTTGTTGATTTAGCTTGAGTGCTAAAAGGTGTAACCCAGACACCTTCACAATAACGGGTACTTGGATTCTTTAAATCACGTACCTGTGCTTCAGGTGAGTTTTTGTCCACATAATATTGTTCAAAGAAATTTTGCCCTGCAAAGCTTTCTTTGATGGCTGCATTCAGTTGCTTATTATTAACTTCAGAAACAGTGTCTGTCGATTCAGCATAGCTGGATACTGAACTTCCACAAAGAAGTGTCAAAATAGCAGTCGCTAAAGGATTAAATTTAAACTGATGCTTCATTTGTCTCGTTAACCAAATATGCTAATCGCAATTAATTATTGTCGCATCATAGAGAAAAAGTCGATAAGTAGCTACACTTAGCACTTCAAAAATTCAGCCTGAATTAGATTAAATTGCAAATGAATACACAACGTGAACAATTGATACAAACATGGTTAACATCTGTACTCAGTTCAGATCAATTTGAAATCAATTTTTTAGCAGGCGATGCGAGTTTACGTCGTTATGCACGAATTACTTTGAATAATAAAACATTTAT